>Ga0209635_10002736_pt1 | contig 13608 bp, 15 predicted proteins | sample DeeMarSWOR230_32_FD_187463 | JGI IMG/M metagenome (GOLD analysis project Ga0209635, IMG submission 187463) | Marine sediment microbial communities from White Oak River estuary, North Carolina - WOR-2-30_32 (SPAdes) (version 2) | ecosystem: Environmental > Aquatic > Marine > Intertidal zone >...
AGATTGATGCGAGATGAAGGATTTATTCCGTTCTTAGATCCACCGGTCTATTCACCAATACCGGACTGGGAGTCAGATAATCCGCATTATAGTACTGGTGCTGAGTTAGCTGATTTTAATAAGGACGGTTGGCTTGATTTAGTAGTTGCTGATGGTAACGACATATTGGAAGGGCATTTGAATGTATATTATAACAATGGAGGCGGTTCGTTTCCAACAACTGCAAGTTGGCAATCTGATGATATTGCCTATAATGGCCATTTGGATGTTGCTGATGTAAACGGCGACGGCTGGCTTGATGTAGCTGTATCATATCTTGGTGAATCCAGTACATTTGGACCTATTGCTCGTTTATATTTGAATAATGAAGGTACTTTATCTTCATTACCTGATTGGACCTCAGACATCGATGGCAACGCTTTTGGTGTTGACTTTGGTGATATGAACAACGATGGTCGCCCAGATTTAGCTGTTGCAACAGGGTGGTCTTACACTCCTCAGCATTATTACCATAATTACGTCTATCTTAACGTTGGTGGAACGCTTGAATCTTCAGCTAGTTGGATTTCTGACGATATGAATCACTATATGGGAGTGCTATGGTTAGATGCAGATAATGATAGCTGGTTGGATCTAGTTGGCATTGGTTGTGGACAAGAGATTAAGATATATCGCAACCTAGGCGGAACACTTGAGACAACCGCGAGCTGGGCGACCTCAGATAGCTCAAGTCAAGATGGAATTATGCTAACTGCTGGCGATGTTACCAACGACGGTTTATTTGATCTTTTTGCTACTGATAATACACAACTAGGCGGCAGTGGCCTTTTCAAACAATATACTGGTTTATCAGAAGGATTCTTTGAAACAACTTATTCTTGGAGTTATTACGACGGATACGGATCTGCAGTAGCTCTTGCAGATGTCAATAACGATGGAAACTTAGACCTTGCAACTGGCGCTTGGTGGGATCATACTCGAATTTTCTACAATGATGGGTCTGGATTTGCCGATAATCCAACGTGGAATTCAGGTGATACAAGTGTTGTAGAAAAAATCGTGTTCGGTGATGTTGGACCAACCCTATTTGAAGAAAATTTCATTGAGCAATATCCCCCAGACGGTGATCGTAGACTCTTTTATCTACCACATCAACCGATACAGAAGATTTTAAGTGTCACGCGTGATGAGGTAGAGTTGAATCCCTCTCAATACACATTTAGTAGAGAGCTTGGCTGGATTTCCGTCTATTTAGCTCCTACAATGTCGATTGAAGTGGAGTATGCATACTCTCCTTCTCTTGATATGGTTGTATCTAATTGGGATGACCATATTGGTAATTACTTGTATTATAACCTTTTATTTGATGCTGATTTGGATTGTGATGGAAGCTTAAGCTGGACTGATGTTAAACCCGGCGATACTGTTGATGGAAGTTTTGAGGTATCAAATAATGGTGCTCCATCAACATTATTGAACTGGGAAATTGAATCATATCCTGACTGGGGTACCTGGACCTTTGATCCGTCTTCTGGAACAGATTTACCTGGAGGAGAATCAGTAACAGTCGATGTTGAAGTGGTAGCACCAAATGAAGAAAATACTGAATTCGAAGGTGAAGTAATAATTGTTAATAGTGATAATCCAAACGACTACTGTGTTATTGATGTTTACTTAAAAACTCCTTGTGATTCTCCGATCCTAAAATACTCGAGCTTTTATAATGATCTTGAGATTCAAAGAAAATACTCCTTATAATCATTTCACTGTTCATTTATACCTGAAAAAAATCACATTTTGACGTTTTTTCACATTAAGTTTAAATAAAAACAGTTAGAAAAGGAATAATTGAAAACAACAACAAGGTGAGGTAAATTGGAGGAAATCACTAAAAAATTACAAAAAATGGTAAAAGCCAGAAAAAATCACAAAGTCATTATTAAGATGGGTTCTGTTAAGCCCACTTCAGAGGAAACTAGCTCCTATTTAGCGAGTGAAGATTATAACGATTAGTTATTTTTAAGATTTCTAAAATATCTATTTTTAGATTGCAATATATAATTATAAAAAAAGAGAAAGGTTTAGATTTGGTTTTATAACCCTAAAAGATGCCTAAGTACGGGGAATGCATTTGGGAATCGATTAAACAACCACTCAAATATATTAGAGTTGAAATCGAGTGCTCTGTCTATCGGCATATTGATGTCCAGTGTTGCCCAGTCACTTTCATTATGGGCAAGGTCCCTAACTTTACATCCGATTGTATAGTCACCTTGTTCATCCCAAGTATGACTTAATGTTTCCATAGTACCAGATGGTACAAAATCAGTCCATCCACTGTTTGTATCATCTCCCCAGTCAACAAAGTAACTTATTTCAAATCCGTCAGGATCTGTTGCTTCGAATTCGTATTCATATTCTTCCCCTATTTTTCCTTCTGTTTCACCGTCTATGGTCGGCTCGTTTGGCTGTGTATTATCAATAGCGAACCAATTTGTGTATCCAAGAGATTCATTATCAATAAGGCATTCTACAATTCCAACTCCTTTTTCATAGTCCAAACCTATCTGCCACCAAGACCATGTTGCAGCGGATGTCCAATGTTCAGTAATTGTCCAAGCCCATGACCATTTATTTTCTAAACCTGTTCCATTGTCATACCACCATACTTGTTCGAAATACAATCCATAAAGATCATCACCGGAGATTTCGTGGTAAGCCCAAACTTCTCCGTCCAAAGGAAACTCCCTTATTAGAAGTCCATGATTTTGCCAATCAATGACCCAATCTGTAGTAATAGCTACATCTAAGGTCACATCTCCTTTACCTAACGTAGTGTATTCATTTTGTACAGATCCCCCATATTGCGTAGATTCTGCTAGAACTGGCAACGAAGTAGTTGTTATTAGCAGCCCCATAATTAAATATGGAATGATTTTTTTCCTCATAATTTGCCTCCTTTATTTTCAATATATTTTTTCTTTAAATATTTACCGCTATCCATAAATAAGATAAGAGTGGTTTTTAAGTGTATCCGCCTATTAGTAAACTTGGATCACCTAAAAGTAACCACTGCTGAGCGGTTTTACAATCCCATTTTTTTTCCATTCCTGGGAACTGGTCTAGATATTCTGTAATTGCCTGACCACATGCTTCTCCAAGAGTATCTACCCCATCTACACCATAAGCATGGAAGAATCGACTATCGATGTATCCACTGAAATATTGCGTACAGTCTGGTATGGAATCGTTATCCCAGCCAAAAGTAGCGACCCATTCAAGTCCAGTATACCCTATAGTTGCAATGGCTCCACCGCCAATTTTTCTGGTAAGTACCCAGCTCCAACATTCGGGAGTAGGATACCATTCTAAGGGGCTTTCAAGATAGTTGAAAAAGCTGACATTGAATTCGCTGTTGTGACAGGCCCCAATTACACAAATAGGGAGTTTCTTACCATTTCGTAGTCGCAACATATCGTATATATCGAAGGAGGGTGTTGCGTTTTCGTGGTTCCAATCGTGGTACCAATAAGTTCTATAAAGAGCAGGGGCCCCATGTCCAGCAAAATATAAAAATCCGCAACCATTATTTATTGCCCTTAATATATGAAAAACCGATGGAACTGGTTCTCCAGTGCCTTTATGAGATGCCCAAACTTTCACAGGAGTAAATCCACTTAAATATTCAAACGCCAACTTATTACGTTCTTCTCCCTCGAAATAATCGTCACCTAAGGGAGGCGCATCGTCAAATGAATCTCCTCCGACACCAACAATCTTGTTGAACCAAGAAGAATCAACTCCTTCAGCTTCATAGGTAATGATTTTATTCACCACTATTCTCACTTCAAATCTATTCCGACAAGCTAGCCTCCCGACATACACATCGGGATATAAATCTAATTCATCCTTGAATTCTAAAGTCCACTCTGCAAAGACATCATTTCCATTGCTATCCCAATCATCAAAGACAAGATCATCCCCTTCAACTTTATATATATCTGAAAAATATAAATCTGTAAGACATCCTGCTTCCCCGGTAGAATCAAGGAGATTATTATATCTTACTGGAACATACCATAAATCATCATTAGATGAACGAGGACCTTCGGTTCCCCAGTTCCCAACAAGAAGGGATTTCTTTCCTCCGACAAGTAGTACATATGAAATATTCCAGTTTTCGATGGCATCTTTTATGAAATACTTTATCTGTTCAGGTTGGTCCCTTCCAGAGTACTCGCTATAGATTGACTCAGTTGTTTTAAGAGTAGTTTGAATTCCATAGCTGTTTTTATGATCAATTAATGGTTGAAGAGCTGTTGAAAACTTCTCTGGAGCAATGATGACCATATCGTATTCATCTGAGAATACAACAGGTTTTTTAGGGAGTTCGCATATCACATCGATGTTTAATCTTCCAGCAGAATAAATTAGATTATCTACAGGCAAATATTGGATGGGGAAGCACCTAAGATTCAAGATAACAACATGATCTTCCCCTTCCAATCCTGCGTAAAAACTAAAAGCATATTGTTCTTCTGGGTATAATTTGTTACTGGAATAGATAGCTTCATTTTCTTTATTTTCTTCAATCATTGTCTCTTCGCCATTAATCATTGAAACTGGAGAAGGTGCGGGAGCTATCTTTTTTGATAAGCTATATTCTTTTATTTCAGAAAAAGTAACTTGAATGTCATTGATTTGTGTGCCGAAAGGGAAAACATATTTTTTAATGACAATCGGAAGAATTGGTTCACCAGTAGATATAAGATTAGAATTGGACTCTTGCAGATCTATAAGTATATATCCATTTTCATTTTCGTTGATGCTGGGTTCAGAAAATAAGACAGAATCTGAATATTTTTTCAGTTCAGATTTTGGTTCAATTATTTCAGTAAAAGTACCAGCTCCAATTCCACTAAGTACTAATATTCCAATTATTACTATAAGTATTATTTTCTTCATATCTTACCTCCCAATTGTTTCTAAATGAGAATTAGAATATAAATATTTGGACCAATTTGTTGAAAAATGGCCCATTATGAAAAAATTACCTAAAACTGTCTGTTTTTATTTTATTTCTATTAACCCTTAAGATTCTTCATTTCCTCGTCCATCATTTTTTCGAGGTCCTTGTCAACACCTTGCTCCCTTGCAATCTTTTGCATTTCTGCAATAATATCCTCCCATAATACCTGTTGTGATAATGCGTAATCCCATATATCAAGACGCTTTGCACCATCTCCTTTCTTGAAATCTTCAATTAGTTCTTTTTTATCCTTCTCATTCATATATGTTCCTCCTGGAAATAGTAATATTTTGTTACTCTTCTATCATTGGACCTTTCATAGGTTGTTGTCCCTGTGCAATAGCTGATAATTCTGTAAGGATATCCTCCCACAACGCCTCTTGTTCAATAGCAAAAAACCACATATCTAGTTTTTTAGATTTATCTGCTTTTTTGAAATCTTCCAAGAGTGATTTCTTATCGTTTTCATTCATTCTTACGTCCCTGCCTCCTATGGTTTAAGATGATTTTTTAATTTAGAGAGTATATATTTTAATAAATCCAAATACTAAATATTTCTTTGGTTTAAAAATTGATTGCTTTTTGTGTAAGAAATTTGGATTTATATGAACAAAAGTAAAAAAGATACAATTTGAAAAATAAATATATAAGAAAAAGTAGAGGATTTATTCATATCCTCCTATTCTTAAACTAGGATCTCCAAACAAGATGTATTCTTGGACGCTTTTAGAATGTATCAAATTCGAACCCACTGGGTTTAGTTCCACATATGTAGCTATTGAATGATAATGAATTTCTCCTAAAGTCTCTCTTCCTTCTTCCCCGTATTGTCTGATTGATTCTACAGCAAGACCCCCTCCAAAGATTTCCGCGTCATCAGGGATTCCATTCTGATTAGCATCGCCAGTTGTTCCATAACAGGTATTGGAATTTGTTATTACCGCAATAGCACCTCCATTTCTCTTCCGAACCATCCACCAGGAAATGGTCCATGGGACACAGTCCTGCTGGAGAATATCAGATTCATTTCGGAGATACTTGGGAATATTTAGAAGGCTAACGTCGAATTTTCCATGGAAACATTCTGCAAGAAAGACGATTGGGTATTTATCTTTATTACGTATCTTATACATAAGGCGATTGTGGAGGACAATAAGTTCTGTTCCATCGAGCTTTGTGATACGGAGTCTATCCGTTCCACCCTTTCCTCTAGTGAAAATAAATCCACAACCTTCGTTTATGGTATCTATTACATCATCCGAGCCTGTGAGGTTTCCATTTGATATATAGAGACGTATCTTTTCAAATCCAGGCATATGGGAAAGAGCTTCTTCACAAGTTTCCTCCCCTTCCAGACCCGGAAAATTTGGAAATTGCTCTCCTCCAATCGCGACTATCTTATTGAACCAGGATTGGCCATATGCATTATTCTCGTAAGAGATGATCTTATCTACCACGAGTTTTACATCCAAACGATTGCGACAGGGCAGTCGGCCTACATAAACATCTGGACGGAGATCTAATTCATCTTCACCCCATTCGGCAAATATTCCATCACCATCGCTATCCCAATCTTCAAAGTCAGTTGTTCCATTTTTGTAGATATCAGCATAATATAAATCACTAATGAAAAAAGTATAACGATCACCGTCATCTAAATTACTATATCGAACAGGGACATGCCAACTGGAGAGCTGACCTTGCTTTCCACCCATTAATAGGACATATGATACATGGTTTTGTTCGACCGCATCTTTAATGAAGTACTTTATTTGTTCAGTCTCATCCCTACCTTGGTACTCATCGTATATGTCTTCGGTAGTTTTCAAAAAAGTCTCGATTTCATGACTATTTTTATGTTCAATCAAGGGTTGAATCGCAGTTGAAAACTTTTCTGGAGCAATAATAACTAAGTCATATTCCTCATTGCTTACTGGATTAGATATAAATTTTTCAGGTAAAGCAACAGCCCCTAGTCCACTAAGGACTAATATTCCTACCACTATTAATGGTACTATCTTCTTCATAGTTTACCCCCTACTCCAGGTAAATATATATTTTATGATATTATATAAAAGTTGCTGCCAGATGTTTGTACAAAACAATATATTTAATAGAAAAGTCTTAGAGTTTTAAAACAATTATTTATTAAATCATGTTTTTCTCGTTGAAAATTGAATTTTTAAAAAAAAGAAAAAAGCTCGTTGGAAAGGTACAAGAAAACAGCGAGTTTTGATTGTAACTGTTCTTTATCTAATATTTTCAATTCCTGCATATTTTTTGGCAGTACTACCAAATTATGATCCTTTATTATATGGTTTATATCTAATTGTTGTGTACGTTGTTGTAGTAATAATTGCGTATATACTTGAAGAAATAATAGATTTTTATACTGTACCTCCACGTTAAAAAACTCTGTGTTGATAACTTCAAATTGATTTATTAAACAATCACTTGATTTTTCATTTTGACATTTTACCAGCATAGCTTTAAATAATGGTAATAAAAGAGAGTTGTAGTAAATAGCTGGAGAAAATAGGAATGGTTTATGTATTAAGAAAATATATGAAAGAATACCCTGAAAATCGCTATTATAAAGTTTTTTGGATTTTTTACTGTAATATAAAGTATAGATTTTCTTAAGATGAATGGTTGACAATAATTGTTGTTGGTTGGAATATGATGTTTTTAACATATGCTGGAGGATTAATTTTCTTGGGAATAACTGCATTGTTTGTCTATTTCTACTTGCAAAAGAAAAAGTAATCTCTTTGACTAAATAATCATGTGACTTTATCTTATAACTCACGTTTTGGAAACAAACGAAAACTAGGCTCAACTTGTTCAGAGTTATTGAAGAACTCATTATCATCCACAAAATCAAACAGTGTTCGCTGAATCAAATGTCTGGATCTCCAGTAATCAACATGCTTCTTTTTGTATCTCTCAAGTAGCTTTCTTTTATCTTTGTTCGATACCTTAACACCAAGAAGATAAGCCATCTCTTCAATAGCACCATAGCCAATAATTCTATCTGGCTTCTCCCTGAAAAAAGCTTCAATGGTTTCTTCCTCTTTTCCAGGGAGATAAAAGAAAGTTTTATCCCTGTATCTTGCAGATCTTATAATGGGGAATTTCTGTTGAAGATTTCTAACAACTGGCACTACAAAATCTGAAATAAGATAACCGTCTGTCATCAACCTGTTAAGTAGTTTGATTCCGTTCTGTCGTATGATATGATTCCCTTGAGTATGGTGCCCATTTATCCCTAATTCTCTTGTAAGATTGTATACGGTCCCAATATTTAATCCACACAGCTGTGCTGCCTCAGCTTTAGTATATCCTTCTTCAATTGTTTTGATAATTTTATTCTTAATATCAACAGGAATACCACGGGCTTGATAGTCATACTTTGCTCTTCTATAGATAACAGAGACGTGGACGCCATACTTCTTAGCAAGATATTTTGGCTTGTGTCCTTCTTCTAAAAGTTTTGCTATGGTTTTACAATCCTTATTTGTGAGTTTTGCTGCTACCATCAATTGAAAAACCGAAACCACTTGTATAAAAAGGTGTTGAAAATCAGGAGAATGAGGCATACATAATGTTTATATATGATTGTCCAGATATAATATTGTGTTAAAGATTATCAAGGGAGGAAAATGATAGAATGAAAAAGAAAATGTTTAGAAAAGGTTTGGTTTTAGGAATAATATTGTTGTTTGTTGGAATGATTGTTATTCCATCATCTGGCATCATAATTGTAGAAGAATATGACATGCAAGACAAAAGAACTTACTTAAATAATTGTATTTTTGGAGAAACAATCTATGTCGATGATGATAACACAGAAGGACCGTGGGATGGAACCCAAGAGCACCCTTACCAATATATCCAGGACGGGATAGATGCAGCGAATGATGATGACACTGTTTTTGTATACCAAGGAAGTTACTACGAAAATATTGTCATCGAGAAAGGAGTGAAAGTTATTGGTGAAGAGGCATCTCATACTATTATTAGAGGAAGTGGAAGTGAATATGCAGTTAGTTTTAAGTACGCAGAATATGCAGAATTACAGAAGTTTACTATTGAAAACATTGAAGGAGGGGGCTATAGCTACAATGGCATTCATGTCTGCGCTTATAGTAATAATATCGTGATTTCTGAAAACATTATCGTACAACAAGGATGGAGAGATGGTATTCACGTATGGATCTCAGATAACATTATGATTACCAACAATATCATTTGTAATAAAGCATACGGAATCCAGATACGGTGTTCAGATGATTGTGTGATCTCTGGAAATATAATACAGGATAATGATGATGAAGAATATGGAGCAGGTATCTATTTATTTGATGCGCAACGAACCCTTATCTCTGGCAATCTTATTACAGATAATGTACGATATGGTATTGAAGTATGCCGAGGTTCTCAGAATACCGAAATCATTGGAAATGACATTCGAGAAAACGGTATCGGAGTTCGTTTTATGTCTGACTCAATTAAAAATACTATCACACGTAACAATCTTGTAGATAACATTGAATGTGATGCGACATTTGGCAATTCAAAGCGAAATAGGTGGATAGCAAATTATTGGGGAGAAACACCAAAAAATAGGTACCTTAAAATTATCGTCGGATTTGTTTATCTTGATTATGGGATCTGGTCCTATAAGACTCGAGCAACTTATTGGTTTGAATTGTTCCCGAGTTCAAAGCCATATCTCATTCCCTAATATCACTTCTTTCTTTAAAAAACCAATACCTTGAGTTTTTGCGGGAAGGATAAAAAGGTGTTGAAAACCACTATGAAATGTAAACAATGATTGTCATTGCTATTGCAAGAATTATTGCTAGTATACCAAGTATTAATCCATAAAGTCCGTATCTATCTCCTTGTCCTTTCCCTACAACACCTAAAATTATTGCTAAAATTGCCAATATACCGGGTATAAAATCAATCATTAATAAGAACGAGATTATACTTATGACTCCCAAAATAATAGACCAAATACCTAGATTTGCCTGTTCCTTCTTTTCCACTATGTCCCTCTTCCTCACAATTCCATAGCGTTTCTTTCTTTAAAAAACCAATCCCATGGGTTTTTAGGGAGGATAAAAAGGTGTTGAAAAATGAGTTATTTTTCCTTCGATTTTTCTTCTTTTTTCGGCTTTATTTCATAGATATTTTTCCACGCTTTTTTGACACGTTGTCCAAAAGTTGTCATTCCTTCACCCCCTTACTTACAGTTCCATAAACATCAATCCTTTTATAAAATCAATCCTAGGCGTTGTGGGAGGATAAAAAGGGATTGAAAAAACAGGGATAGTACGGAAAATAAAAGAAAAAAGAGGGAGATGGAGTTTTATTCCTCTATTTTTTCATGTGTTGGAGCAGTTGGTGCATAATTTTTAATGGCATCTATTCCGTTAATACAGTTGTCTTTTGTCGTGTATCCCTGGCTCTGTGCAACTATTTCGTTATTTGGTGCAACCAAATGGAAATACCACATCCCGTCTTTTTTCGACTGCCAAAATTCAAATTTCTCATCCATTTTTCTTAGCCTCCTCATTTTATTGTAATTATTTGTTTATTAATAAACATTTTTAAAAAATTAAGTTACAAAATTACAGAAAAGTATATGTTATTGTTATATCAGTGATAAATGCAACTTTATAAATTCTTGGATAATAAAAACCCAATCCCACAATCTTGGTTTTTCGGGGAGGATAAAAGGCTATTCTAAACTTGTTTTTCTCTCTGAAAGGAAATTCGAAAATTCATAGACATATAAAATGAAGCAACCGCTATTTTAATATGAAAAATTCTCTAAGCTCGGTCAGATTTGGATTATCAAAACCACTTTTTAATAGAGGAAAAATCACCTCCAATACTTGTATCTCAGAAATATGATCCTTAAACTTGGTGTTTAGAATCTCAATAAATTTCTTCACCGCCATAATATCAGGTGCAGTTACACACAGTGACCAGTCAAAATAACCATGAGTATAGAAACTATAATCAAACCTCACTCCAAATTTTTCTAAATGCTCTCTCATATCCTTTTCAAACATCATATCCATCATCTCATCTGAGATAGGTATTGGTAACTTTTTAAGAAGTATCTGATACCTTTTCATACCCAACTTTTCATCATCAACCACAGCGTGGTATCCCCAGATCGTTTTGTTTTTCTCAAGTCGTTTGATGACTCTCCATACCTTCTGCCTAGAGAAACTGCAATTTTTAGCTATTTCATCTATACTTTCTTTGGAATTTTTTTCCAACTCTCTAATTACCTTCTTTTCGTCCAGATCAATCTGCTCTTTACTAGATTTAGGCATAGTTTTCCCCCTAAATTAACATTTGATAACATCTCTTTCTTTAAAAAACCAATCCTAGTTTTTTAGAGGAGATAAAAAGGTGTTGAATACAAAGGTTAAGTTAAACTACGATTGAGGATCGGCAAAGATATGGGGTTTGTTCACTACAGCCACAACAAATTCACCTTCTTGCATTGCCTTGTCAACAATGTCAATTCTCCTTGTATAAATATTTATATCTCCTTTCGTCCAATGCCAAATAATATTTGACGTCTTCATACCCCTCTACTAGATGATGGATATGAGCATTATATCGCATGTAAATAAAGTTTACTTTTCTTTAAAAAACCAATCCCCCATAGTGGTTTGAGGTAAGAAAAATATTAATCAATTGTAAACATATGTTCCTGCTAATCTAAAAAGAATATTGTTGATAAGGTGAAAAAAAATGAAAGGAACGGTCAAATGGTATAATGCAAGAAAAGGATTTGGATTCATTACGGGTGAAGACGAAAAGGATGTCTTTGTCCATCGATCAGTCATACCAAATGGAACATACATCAATGAAGGAGACAAGGTTGAATATAAGATAGAAGACACAGAAAGGGGACCACAGGCAACAAACATTAAGAAGTTGTAAAGTTCTCAATTTTTGAGAATGTAATAGGGTAGAATATCAAGGATTTGATTTGTTTGGTTAAAAAAGAAAAGCAGAAAATAGAAGAAATTACTCAATGCTCAACATGCGGTAGTACACACCTAACCAAGGATTACTCTAGAGCAGAATTAGTATGTGAAGATTGCGGACTAGTTATAGATGAAGCTTTTATTGATCATGGTCCTGAATGGAGAGCATTTGACAGCGATCAACGAGAGAAGAGAGAGCGTACTGGAGCCCCTATGACATATACCATTCATGATAAAGGCCTCAGTACCGTGATCGGTTGGACAAACAGAGACGCTTATGGGAAATTTATCCCAACGAAGAACAGAGCGCAACTATATCGTTTGAGAAAATGGCAGACGAGAATTAGAATTAGTGATGCCACAGAGAGAAGCCTTGCCTTCGCTCTTTCTGATCTTGATAGAATGTCCTCAGGTCTCGGTCTTCCACGAGCTGTTAGAGAAACAGCAGCAATGATTTATAGGAAAGCGGCATTAAAGAATTTGATCCGTGGTAGAACCGTCGAAGGTGTTGCCGCTGCAGCTTTGTATGCAGCATGTAGACAGTGTCACGTGCCAAGAACACTTGATGAAATAAGTAGTATTGCACGTATGTCACGGAAGGATATTGGGAGAAACTATCGATATGTTGCCCGTGAATTAGAATTAAGATTGATGCCTACAACACCTCAGGATTATATTTCTAGGTTCTGCAGCGAATTAAAGCTTAGTGCAGATGTGCAAGCGAAGACATTGGAAATACTCAAAGAAGCAGCAGATAAAGAACTCGCCAGTGGGAGGGGGCCAACAGGTATAGCAGCTGCCTCTCTCTATATCGCATCTGTACTTTGTGGTGAGCGGAGAACGCAACGGGAGGTAGCAGATGTAGCAGGCGTAACAGAGGTAACCATTAGAAATAGGTACAAAGAGCTTGCAGAAAAACTGGATATAGATGTTATTCTGTAGGTTTACCGTTCTACCTATTTTTTCTTCTTTTTCTTTTTGTAAATGTCAGGTGTAGAATCCTGAAAGTAGGAAAGTGGGATTCTACACCTTGACTCGGGAGTTCATATGGGACCATAGGCTTAGTGGCGTGACTTCAACCTAATTATGTTGTATTTCTTTTCTTGAAATATAAAATCACACTGGCAATTGCAATAGCTGTTAACAAAGCACTACTACTTAAAAATCTTTACATTTTAAAGGCTTTGTCACTTTTTTGCTTCTCCTTGCATTCCTCTGATTCGAAAATTATATATATCGTAGTCTACATTTAGACTACAAATAGAATACGACATAGGATAAGAGGCAACATGGCAGTGAATAAAACACGTGGAAGGCTCATACTCAAAGAGATCCAGTTTGACCAGGTCTATCAAAGAACCGTACACAAATGCAATGACCGCAGCGGTAAGATCACACTACCACCGGAGCTTATTGGCAAACGTGTCTACGTTGTAGTCGAACCAGAAGAAATTTAATGCTCTTAAATGGGGGAGCGGATACTAATGAAAAAAAGTACGATAGTGATTAATAAAAAGGCTGGTGCTCTAGCAATAGTTTTAATTTTAACTGTTCTTG
>Ga0209635_10002738_pt1 | contig 13599 bp, 13 predicted proteins | sample DeeMarSWOR230_32_FD_187463 | JGI IMG/M metagenome (GOLD analysis project Ga0209635, IMG submission 187463) | Marine sediment microbial communities from White Oak River estuary, North Carolina - WOR-2-30_32 (SPAdes) (version 2) | ecosystem: Environmental > Aquatic > Marine > Intertidal zone >...
CCAAAAGTGAAATGAAACATGGTGGAATTACCTGTGCTATGAAGAATGCTTTTGGTGGGTTACTAACAAAAAGAAGGCATTTTTCCCACCAATATATGAGTGAAGTCCTTGTTGATTTACTTATAATTCAAAAGCAAATACACCCAAATATTATGTCTATAGTTGATGGTACTGTTTGCGGAGATGGAGCGGGACCTAGGACTATGATACCAAAAATTAAGAATATTTTACTCGCTGGATATGATCAAGTAGCTATTGATACAGTTGTTTCTAAAATGATGGGTTTTGATCCATTAAAATTACCTGCTATAAAGTTAGCTCATGATATGGGATTGGGATGTGGCGATATCGATCAGATTGAATTAGTAGGTGAAAACGTTTCAAATATCAATTGGAACTTCAATGTGAAGAGAAGTCTAGTGATTTGGGGTGATCAGATGGTTAGAAAAGGTCCCTTACAATTCATGTATCCATTGTTTAAGAGTGATCTTTTTTTTATGGGACCAATCATGGCATCTATGATATTTCATGATATGTTCTGGTATCCAACTATAGGAAAACGTAGGATTAAAAAATTTATGCAAACAGAATGGGGAAAATTATTTAGGAGCTATCAATCTATTTAAACTCTCTGATACTTATGTTATCGATAACCTCTTCAATTTCTTTAAAAATCTTGAATTGTTTCCTTTCTTGATCTATTCTAAAATGAATTAAAAATTCTATTGATCCCCCCTTACCTAAAATTGGAGATTCAGTTATTCCATAAGGAAAAAAACCATTTTCAGAACTCCAGCATAAAAAATCATGTAAGATTTTTTTTAGCCTTTGAAAATTTGTGATTATTTTAAAAAATTTTTTATCATAAAAATTTGTCTCAAAAAGTGGTTTAACCAAAACAATAATATCTCCATCTCTTTTTAAATAATTCTTAACATTTGGTAGGATTGTTTTTAATGAAGCAAACGTAATATCTATGGTTACGATATCAATCTTTTCATCCAATCCGATTAATGATCGTGCATCAACCCCTAATAACTTGATAATTTTATTATATTTACTCGTTAACGATGGATGAAGAATATTTTTTGCGGTATCTATAGCATAGACTTTTAATGCTTTATTTTTTATGAGACAATCGGTAAAACCCCCAATAGAAGCTCCAATATCAGTGCATACCCTATTTTTCACTATTATTGCAAATTTATTTAGCGCTGCTTCTAATTTTAACCCACCACGCCCTACATAGGGAAATTCATTTTTCAATGTAATATTAGCCTTTTTATCTACCTTTTTTCCCGGTTTTTTTAGTGCAAATCCATTAACTAAAACAAAACCGTTTTTTATTAACCACTGGGCTTTTACTCTACTCTCTACTAATCGTCTTTCAACTAAAATTCTATCAATACGCTCTTTCATAAAATAATTTCATTTGTATCGAAATCTTAAATTTTAAGATTATCCCTTGTTTTTTAAGGTTTTTATTTAATTTATTTTATATTCTCTTTGCTAGGGCTCTACTCAATCTTCCAATCTGTATCTTTATCGAAAAATGTGGGCCGATCTTAATATGAATAATTCTCAGTAAAATACCAAGCGAAAAGAGAGTGAGTGAAATATACATCAAGAGATATACATATTGTAAGCTGTTTTGAAAAATAAAAAATAATACATTATGAAGTAGATAAATAGAAAGAGAATAGTATGAGAAATAATAAAGAAATTTATAGTTTTTCTTAAAACGAAATACCTCAATTTCCTCAATAAAAATCAGAGAAGATATTAATATTAGTTGAATACCTAATGAATAAACTAACCAAGAAAATGTTCGATGATGTAAGAAATTAGGAAATCGAAAGACTATCCCAATAATAATCAAAACTATACCAAATATTAATCCTGGAATCAATAATTTCTTCTTTAAATTAAACCCTCTCTCCTTTCGATCTTCAATTAAATAAATTTCAAAAATTGTCTCTCCAATAACTGTACCAATTATAAAAAATGTGAAGAATGATAAAATAGGATCTAATCCTAATCTATTATATAGGAGATGATTAAGGATGCCAAGAAAATTCATTTGTCCGCTAAAATTCGATAGGTAATTCATTAAAAATAGATTAATGACCCATAAAATTAAACCTAAATATATTCTGAAGCGTTTACTGGTTTTTAATAAGGGCCACCCTAAAAATAATGACACAGCAACAGTTAATAATATAAACCAAGTCCAAATGTCTGCAGGATTATTCAATTTTATGGAAATAAGAGCATTATACATTAAAGCGATTATAAATATAATGGAGGCACGAAGCAAATACTCTTTCCTATATACCTTTATGCTACTAGATTTATTTAGTTCTTTATCCTGGATATTTTTTTTATAAGATAACGCAGTGCTTACTCCAGCAATAAATAAAAATGCTCCTGAACCTAATGGGTCTCCTATTGAACGAAGTATATTGAAAAACCAAAGTTCTTCATTTAATATCCACCATTCAGTCAAATGTCCAATTATCATCCAAATGATACTTATTCCCCGAAGAGTATCAATCGTTTTAAATCTCTTCAAATTAAAACTGACTAATTAGTTTAAAATCTAACAAATAAATGGTAACTAAATTTTATTCTTAAGTTTAAAAAAACAAATAAAAACTTATTAATTAATATTTCTTTTTCGAAAGATAAGAAGAATTGTCATTAACAATCTTTATTGATTCCTTTAAGGATAATTCTCCATTTAGTACCCTTTTTGCTATAATTTCTAATGAAAGATCATATTCATTATTTTTTTCAAATTTAAAATCCTTCCATTTCTCAAGCTTTAATTTTTTTGTCTTAATTTGATTAAAAAAACTTTCAGAATTAACTAGATTTACTTCTATTCCTTCTCGTAAAGATATAATCAATGCGGCTATCTCATCTTTAGAGAATTTTGTCTCTCTTTTATTATAAATTTTTATTTTTGATGACTTATATTCATCAACTAAAAAAATTCTTATAAAATGTCTGTCTTTATAATTATTAAATATAAGTTTCACTAAATTATAAGTTACTGAAATAACACCTATCCCTAATTTGAAGTTTAACCATAAATTTTCATTTTTCCTATTAAAATATGTTATAAATTCTTCTAAAATACGTATAAGGGCTCCCTCCTTGAAACAACAATAGGAATCTAAAAAATAATCATCTAGAAAAACCATTAAACCTATTTTTTTACCAGGATCAATTGAAAATGTAAGAGAGGAATAAAACTCTTTATATCCAACTCTATGTGAAGATAATACTTCTAAAAGATAATTTTCAAACTTTTGAGTATCTAAATAAGCCAAAATTATAGCTTTATTGTTTACTCTTTCTAATTTATTAAGCTCTTTACTTGTAGTAAGGATTAATGAAGGAGTGTTTGGTAACCTCTTTCCTATATTCAAAACTTTAAATTGGATTTTTTTCTCTTTTAATGCCTTATTTAATCTAAAAAAAAAATTCAAATTTTCTGTGAATATATATAAAGGTAATTTTCTCAAATTAATTATATAAATTAATAATTGATTTAAAAATTTATAATAATGGATAACTTAATAAAACCTTTCAACGAGTTATTTAACTATATTTTTCCGATTAAGGGGATTCTTTCTGTATGGGGTGATTTTGGGGTTGGAAAAACCACATTTTCACTACAAAAAGCTATAAATTATAAATCAGGTAAAAATAAAATAATTTATATTTATACAAAACCTAATTTTCCTTTTGAAAAAATTAATTATTTTATCCAAAAGTCAGTAAAAAATAACTTAGATAACATAATTTTTATTAAATCTTTAAATTTTGAAGATTTATATTCCTTAGTTTTCAATTTGGAATTTATAGTGCTAGATACTTATAAAAAACCTAATACCGTTATAGATTTAATAATTATCGATTCTATAACTGATTTATACCGATTGGAGCTCAATAGAGAAAGTAAAGAAAAAAATTTTTTATTGAATTATAAATTAAATCAGATTTTAGCAAACTTATTTTTTTTAAATAAGAAATACAGCATTAATATTATAGTTGTAAATACTCAAACTAATATAGATCAAAACGGGCAATTAATTGAAGTTCAAAGTGGTGGTAAGGTTATGGATTATTGGATTGACAATTCGCTCAAAATTTTACGAACAAACAAATTAAACTGTCGGAGATTTGTTTTTAAAAAGAAGGAGAATAAAAAAGCAATTGAATCTTTATCAACTCTCACACAAGATGGATTTATTTAAAAAAAATTTTAAGTTGATTTCTATTTTAGTTGGATTAATTCTCATTATAATGGTGAGCATGTATAAAGAATTATCTATAATTTTTCATTAATGCAATTTAAGAAATTAAAATATAATTAAGGAATTAATTTTTTACATATGAATGCTAAAAGCGAAAAAATAAAGCTATCTAGATGGTTAGAGAAAAATATTCCTCACTCTTTCCCAAATAAAGGAGAAATAATTGAAATTATTGAAACTATTGCTGAAGCCACGATTCCCATTCGAGGGTTATTAGAAAGAGGAATAACTTCTCGCGAGATAGAACATAGAATGAATATTAAAAAACCAACTTCTGCTTCTAAAAATATTTTTGAAGAAACACAAATTCATGAAGACATCTTAACTCATAGTATAATCTTAAAAGCTTTAAATGAAGGAAATATAAGCTTTTCTTTTATAGCATCTGAGGAGTCAGAACCTGTGTTAGGTGATGGAATATTTGGAATTACTATTGATCCTGTTGATGGCTCTTCTAATGTTGCTGTAAATAGAACAGTTGGAACTATAGTAGGAATTTATAATGAAAAGGGGAAAATAGTATGTGGGTTTTATGTCCTCTATGGAATCTTTACTAATCTTGTTTTAGCTATTAATAGTAAAGTTGCCGAATTCATTTTAGATACTTCACCTTATAGTATGACTTTCTATCATTATATATTTCAAGAATTAAAAATAATGCCTAATAAAGAAGAGAAAAGTATTAGGTGTATTGGAGGAGATATTACCCAGTGGATTGATAAATACAAAAATTATGAGAAATTATTAATGAATAGACACTTCAAAGATCGTTATAGTGGTAGTTTTGTGGGAGATTTTCATGCGATCGTTAATTATGGTGGTGTATATGCTTATTTTCCCTCTCCAAATCCAAAAATTAGAGTTTATTATGAATGGTTGCCATTGGCTTTTATCACAAAATCCCTTGAAGGAGAATTTATAGCTTTAGAATATTTAAATAAAAAAGAAAAAATGAAATATTTAGAAGACTTTGAACCTTTAAAGAGAGATAATGTTCAAAAAATTCATTCTCTTACATATGGTGGAATTTTAGGGAGTAAAAAAGCAGTAGATCTATATCTTACTCTTTAAAATTTATTTTGCTCTATAAATTAAATAAAAATTTTAATTATGAGAAGAAACAAGAAGAGTCAAGAAATGAAAAAATTTTTATTACGGAAAGAAAGTTCTGTTGTTTTTTATATACATAATTCAGATGAAGATAAAATTCCATCAAAATCTATGGAGGTTTTTTATAATAAAAAGATGGAAATAAATCGTGATATAACTAATTCTTCTATTATTACATATAATGAATTATTTAATCCAGAATCTTTAATAATAGTGGATTCTATGGCGGCATCAGGAATAGGGTCCATAAGATTGCTACAAGAATGTAAAAATATCAAAAAATTATATATAAATGATTTAAATCCTTTAGCAATAAAGCTTATTAAAAAAAATCTAGAATTAAATAAGATTAATCCTTCTCATGTTGAAGTGACTAATGAAGATTCCAATTTATTATGCTTAAAATTAGCCCAACAAATTAAATTAAATTTAAAAATACTTTCTAGGCGTCCAAATGTAATTATAATCGATCCATTTGGTACACCTTCTCATTTTGTTGATGCAGCATTTAAACTAATTCAAAAAGATAATGGGCTATTATGCATAACTGCAACTGATACAGCAGTTCTATTTGGTGTCAGAAAGAAAGCATGTTTTAGAAAATATATGTCCAAACCTCTTCATAATGAATATTGTAAAGAAACTGGTGCAAGAATTTTACTTCATTTTATATCAAAAATAGCTAATATAAATAATCTTGGCATAAATCCATTATTGACGTTTTATTCAAGTCATTTCATAAAAATTTTTGTCTATACTTATAAGAATAAAGATAAGATTTATACAAACTTTTCTAATTATGGATATATCATACATTGTAATAATTGTGGGTACCGTTCTGTATATAAAAACAACATTGTAAAAATCCCTCATCAATGCCCATCTTGTAAGGAAAATGGGATAACCGAATATGCTGGCCCTCTTTGGATTGAAAAAATCCATGATAAAGAATTTATTAAACGAGTTCTTTTTCACAATTCAAACTCTAATCATTTTACTAAGAAAAAAGTTAATAAAATTCTAAGCTTGATATCAAATGAAATTGATATGCCTATTACTTATTATAATATACATCTCTTATGTGAAAGGTTGAAATTATCCCAAATACCCAAAATTGATTTAATAATTGAACAAATAAAAAGAATTGGTGGTCAAGCTTCAAGAACTCATTTTGATTTTTTATCGATAAAAACAGATATAGGAATAAATGAGTTAAAAAAAATATTACTTGAAATAGAGAAATAAGAGTCGTCGAATGTGTCTAAATATCCAGTAAATCATAGGAAAGAACCTCATTATAGAAAAGCTAAACAAAAGGGATATAGAGCGCGTTCCGCGTTTAAACTTATTGAAATACAAAAAAGGTTTAATATCTTCAAAAGAGCATTTTATATTCTTGACTTAGGAAGTGCCCCTGGCTCTTGGTTGCAGGTTACAAAAAAATTTGCCATTGAAAATTTAGAAAAATATAATGATGATCACTACTTTAGAACCTATTATAAAATTATGGGCGTCGATCTTAAGAAGCTAACTCCAATTGAGGATGTAGAAATTGTTAGAATGGATCTCATGAATAAAGAATTAACGAATAAAATAAGTGAATATTTTAATAGAGAAAAGTTAGATTTAATAATTTCTGATGCGAGTATAAATAAATCTGGAAATAAATTTAGTGATCAAGCAAGACAAATAAAACTATGCTATGAAATATTAAAATTAACAAAATTTTTGAAATATAAAGGAAACTTTGTTATTAAACTCTTTCAAGGAAAAGATTATGAAGAATTTTATAAGGTTTTAAAAAAAAAATTCATTAATATTAAAAGTTTTAAACCAAAATCTTCATATAAAAAAAGCAATGAAATTTATCTTATTGCATTAAAAAAGAAGTAATTACTCTAAAGTCTCTGATTGAATCTCCTCAAAATTCACTTTATACATTCTACCTTCTAATAAGGAGTAAATCCAATCTGTGAGCCAGGGACAAACCTTAGGATTAAATTGATCATTACTAGTTTCACTACACCTATTGATAAATGGACAAATTAAGCATGGTTGATATGAAAAAATATCTAAGATAAAATCTTTTTTATTTTCATCAATTTTTACATCTTTTACTTTTAAATCAATCTGCTCAATAGCAGATATAAATTTTGTCCAAGATGCATCAACTAATTCTCTTCTTAGTTTAATTTTTGATTGTAAAGATAAAATATCTAAAATATCGTCCAATTCATTGCGATTTTTATTCGTGATTTCTAGTAGATCTTCAAAATATAAATTTCCTCTTCTATTTATAATGTCAAGAACAATCCTTTCTTCTTTTTTAAGATTCCTAGAGAAATGCTTTTTCCTTTCTTCTATTCTTTCTATTCTTCTGTCGACTTCAGATTTATCAGAATCTTCAGGACTCTCCAATCTCTCTTTTACTTTACATTTATGGCGCGATAAATATGCAAAACTATTGCCACAGTAAGGACAAACTTCTTTTTTTTTCTTTGCCATGTTTAGTATTGATTATTTAGTTTAGCAATATATTTTATGTTTAGTTCAAAATTAATTTTTTGGTTTATTTTTTTAGTATTACTTATTAATGTTTTATTGATTAAATTCTTCATAATAATTAAATTTTTTAAATCAAATTTATAGATAAAAGATGAATATTGACATTTCCAAATTTCTTAACAAATCAAATCAATACATTGATGGTAATGTTATAATTAATGAACAAGGTAAAGATTTAAAACAATCCAATTTATCATGTTCAGGATCAAAAGATTTGAATAAAATATTGAATGGTGGATTCCATTCAGGAAAAAAATATTTAATATTTGGAGCAAATAGTACTGGGAAAACTCAATTATGTCATCAGTTATGCATTGAAGCATATAAAAAATTTTCTAATTCGATTTATATAGATACTGAAAATACCTTTCGACCAGAGAGAATTAATGAACTAGCAGAAACTCAAGGACTTAATTCAGCTAAGGTATTAAAAAGTATTTTAGTTTCAAAGATCATGAGCAATTCGATGTTCCTCTTAAATTTGAAAAGTATTAAAAATTTGATAAAAAATAAAAATTTCAAAGTGATTTTGATAGATTCAATTAATAATCATTATCGCCTTGACCAAGCTGATTCAAATATAAGCTATTTAAAAGCTAAAACAACTTTTATGAAAATCTTGGAATATTTTAATCATATTACTGATAAATACAAGTTAATAACAATAACAACAGCTCAAATTAGTCCTAATTTTGTTAACAATTCTATTATTAATCACATTCCCGTAGGAATTCAATTTCTTAGCCATTTCTTTTCAGAGTTCATATATTTAAGCTTTAAGGAAGAATCAATTGGATATGCCCATTTAGTTAATTCTCTTTTCCTTCCAGAAAATAAAGCATTATATAAGATAACTTCTGAAGGAATTCAAGATTATAAACTCTAATTAATATTTATCTAAAACTGATTTCTTAAAACTATTTAATGAAATGTTTACAATGCTCTTAGATTTAGTTGTGGAATTTACATAATAAATTGGACATTCAATCTTATTTTGAATCCATTCTATTAACTTCCTTGCGTAGGTTAATTTCATAGTTTTAATTTTTGAACCTTTAAAATTCTCAAATTTACTAATTTTGCTATATTTTCCAATGATTTTATTAAAATCCATCCCTATTAAAAATATTTTGTGTTCTGATGATACTAGAGATTTTAAAAAAAATAAAATTCGATCTCCATCAGTAAAACCACCATGATTAATAATATTTTCAAGAGGTTCTACTTGAGTAGTACATATTAAATTTTCAAATTTAATAATATGTTTTTCATAATCCTGCAATTTATCTAGATTATCTCCATGAGCATGAAGGACTACAAATTTTGAGTAGTAAAATTCCATATCTGTTATTCCGTCTAAATCCGTAAAAACAGCATCAACGCGTATTTCATTTTCTCGTAATAATCTGGATGCTCCATCTGCAGTGAAATTAAGAAAATTATTAAAAACTTCCTTTCCTTTAGTATCAAGAATATAATCTATTGTTTCTTCTAAAGAAGGACCACAACCATATACTAAAATTATATCTTTGCTGTTAATAAGACTATTAAGAGAAGCAAGAACTTTTTCAAGATTCCATTCTTTAGATTTTTTTAATATAATTTCGTGTAAAAAATTTCTTGCTTCATTATCACTATGGCGATCGAACTTGAAATCTTTTAATATTTTACAATAAAATTGTTTGAATTCTTCATAAAAGTTAATCTTATCTTTTAAGGAAGCTATCATTTTAATGAATTCAATTTTAAGACTATACCTAATAAAAAAATTTTATATTTTTGATATAATTAATTTTATCATACAATTAAATTCAATATAATTATAATTCATAAAATTATTAACAAGGAGTTTGATATAGTATGACAATTTGGTTTACTAAAACCCATCAATGGTTTAATGACGAAACTGGAGAGGTTGGAATTACTCCCTTTGCTGCTGAACAATTAGGTGAAATTTCTTTTGTAGATGTTGAAGCTCTTGAAGGAGCTACCATAGATCAAGTTAAAATGGATGGTGATGAGCCAAGTAGCGATCCATTGGATTGTACTGTTGAATCAAGTAAAGCTGTTGGAGATATTTATAGCCCAGTTTCAGGTACAGTTACTGAAGTTAATGCTGATTTAATGGATGAACCTGAAAACATCAATGAAGATGCTCTCTCTGCCTGGTTATTTAAGGTTAAGCCTTCAAATTGGGATGCAGAGAAAGCAAATTTATTAGATGAAGCCGCTTATAAGGCTTTCGTTGACACACTAAAATAAGTCATTATTAAATTTTAGATTAAATACCCCTAATTTATTCTTTTTTTTTGATTTTATTTGAATAGCTTAAGATTTAACTCAAATTACCAGAAATTAAGATCTTCTGTGTATCACAAAAATTAATGAGTTTTTCCTAAAAATTAAACATTAAATAACCTTTCGCCAAGTTTTATTGTTATTATTGCTTGTAATGCAACAAAAGCCGTAATAACTAAAATTATTCCTATTACTAGAATTTTTACTGCCGTTTTCTTATTATATACATATTTGGATGCTTGATAGACTAATAAAAATCCTATAGAACAAAGAAAAATGAAAATTGAAGCTACTATACTCTCCATTATAAAAGCTTCGTTAAGATCAGGATATAAAAGGACAGCATTACCTTGTTGATCTGCTCCTATTGCTAGAGGTTCTCTATAAATAATATATACTATCCCCATCTGAAGTAGGAATAAAATAATATAAATTCCTATAACCACTAAAGACTTACCTGGTAAAGGCATATCCATTTTAGGAAGTTTTATCTGCGGATAGGCTATTTTAGGTTTCCTTAATGAATTTCCAAAGATCCAAGGAGTCTTACTCTTTATTTTTTCAAAAACTGTTTCTGAACCACTGATTTCTTCTTTAGCAGTTTTTCGTTTTTGCATGGTTCTTATTTGTGTTTCTTCTAAAATTAATTAATCTTCTTTAAATTAAAATCTTTTTAATTATTCATCTTCTTTTCAGAATATCTATACTAATTTCTTTAATAATGCTATCAAGAAATTCCAAATTTTTTCTACACTATTTATTTTTAAACGTTCATCTGGTGAATGAACATCAATTATATTTGGTCCGATAGAAATTATCTCCATATTTGAATAATGATAATGAAAATAGGCACATTCTAAACCTGCATGAATCGCTTGAATTATAACTTCATTATTGAATAATTCTTTATATATTTTTTTAGAAAGCTTTGAAATTTTTGAATTGAAATTTGGAGGCCAACTTGGGTATTCATATTTGATATTTACATTTAAATCCAAACCAGATATTTCAAATAAAGTTAAAAACTTTTCATATATTACATCTAAATCATATTGAGTTAAACTCCTTTGGCTTATTACAAAATTTATAGAATTTTTTTTAGTCCTTATTGAAGCAAAGTTAGTAGAAGTGTGTACTAATTCTTTAGTTATAGGGTGTATCGAAATGGGGCCGTTTGGTATTGAAAATAATAAGTCTATTAATTTATTCTGTAATTTTTTAGAAATCATTGAAGATTCATTAAAATTTTCTAATTTTTGAATTGAAATTTCCATATTCGATTCAATTCCATTATATAGCATCTTAATATGTGGAGAATTGTTATTAATAAAATTATTTATCTCAGAAAGATCATTCTCTTCAATAAAAAATATAGCTTCCGCTTCTCTTGGAATAGCATTATCCAAATTGCCCCCATTTAAGGAATTTAAATAAATATCATATTCCTTTTTTAATTTCCACAAAATTTGAGAAATTATTTTTAGTGCATTCGCTCTACCTTTATTAATATCCCCCCCAGAATGCCCACCGACCAGCCCTATAACTGAAAGTTTCATTGGGATTATTTTTTTTTCAATATCTACTGATAGTCTTCCATCTTTAACAATAACTTCAAAAACTCTTCCTCCTGCAGCACCAATAGTAAATCTATTTTCTTCTTCTGAATCAAGATTTATCATATAGGAGCCACTTATCATATTTTTATCAATTTGACGTGCACCAGTTAGACCTCTCTCTTCATCTACTGTAAACAAAAGATCTAATGAAATAGTGCCTAGATCTAACTCACCTTTATAGATTTTTTTCATAATCGCTAGTTGGTAAGCCATTCCAACAGCATTATCCGCTCCTAAAGTAGTACCATTTGCAGTTAACCACTTTTCATCATTAATTTCAATTAAATTCAAATCTAGCGGATCTTTCGAAAAGTCGTGCTTAACATTATCATTCTTTTCGCAAACCATATCCATGTGGCTTTGCAAAATAACTCCTAACTCATTACTTTTTAACTTTGAAGGAATTTTAACTACTATGTTGTTAACTCGATCTATCCTAGTTTGGAAGCCCAATTTATCTGCTTCTTTTTGAATAAAAATTCTCATTTGATCCTCATTCCCAGAGCATCGAGGAATTTTTGATATTTCGAAAAAATATTCCCAAAATTCTAAAGGTTTACCCAATTCTTTTAAATCTTCCATCATAATCGCTTTCAATGAAAATATAAATATGCATTATTTTTTATTACTTATTAAAATAATATTAATTTTCTTATAATCTTAATGTGAGAGATTTTTAAATGAGTAGCTGGAAAGATTTATATTCTGAAGTTAAGCAACGTAAAATGGAAGCTCTCAATAAAAGGGATGTTGTAAAAGCAGTTGAAGAACATGGTAAAATTTTGGCTGTTGAGGGACGATATGAAAAACCAAAAAAAATTATTGAACATATGTATGCCGCAGCTCATGAGACAATAAAACCAAAAGAAATCATGAAATATAACCTTAAAGATTATGATGTTGTGTTGATTGGATGCCCAGCTGATGGAGTACCGCATTCAGCTTATCCAAAAATTAAAGAATATGTATCATCACACGGAGGTTGGTTAATCACCACAGATTGGGCAATAAAAACTATGGTTGAAGTTATTTTTCCAGGATATATTCGCTGGAATGGAAAAAAAACTGCTGATGCCGTCGTTACCTGCCAAATTATGGAACCAAACCATCCGTTTTTGGATGGTGTCTTAACTGAAATTCAACAGAATAAATGGCAAAAAGGAGCCTCAAAAAATACTAAAAAAACAGAATTTCGATGGTGGTTGGAGACTAAGAGTTTTCCCATCAGTATATTGAATCCAGCGGTTCATGTTTTAATATCATCACAAGAAATCCTACGAAAGTGGGGAGAATCTCCTGTTTTTGTATATTTTGATTATGGTAAAGCTGGTGGTAGAGTAATTCATATGATCTCCCACACTCATTTACAAAAGGGAGGTGCTAAAGGAAAGTATGCTTCAGCACTAATACTTACTAATATTTTAGACGAAAAAGTTTCTCAAAAAACAGGTATTTCAAAGCCCACTACCCCTGAATATGTATCTAATTGGGAACAAGCTCAACAACCTCAACAGCAATATGTAACACCAAGTCAACAAAACAATTTTTTAAATCCTTCGGACGCGGTAAGTGGATTAACAGGAACTGCACAAATTGTAGAAGTAAATGTAAATAGCAATGAATTTTCATTTGCTAGTAAATGCGGTTATTGTGGATATGACTTTGGGGAATATACTGGCAAAATT
>Ga0209635_10002739_pt1 | contig 13596 bp, 17 predicted proteins | sample DeeMarSWOR230_32_FD_187463 | JGI IMG/M metagenome (GOLD analysis project Ga0209635, IMG submission 187463) | Marine sediment microbial communities from White Oak River estuary, North Carolina - WOR-2-30_32 (SPAdes) (version 2) | ecosystem: Environmental > Aquatic > Marine > Intertidal zone >...
GTCTGAGCCTGTTGTGCCGCCTGCGGCTGCCCATTGTCTGGAGGCGTCGGCGCCGTATTTGTTGAAGACTTCTGGAGTGGCTACGTAGTTGCCGAGGGACTTGTGCATCATTCTTCCGTCTGTTCCGAGGACCATGCCGTTGATGAGGCAGCTCTTGTACGGAGTCTGGTTGAAGAGAGCCAAGTGGCGGACCATGAGGTAGTAGGCCCATGTACGGATGATGTCTGTGCCTGAGGGGTGTATGTCTGCTGGGAAGCGGCGCTGCCAGTCTTTTTTGTCCGGCCAGCCTGCGTGAACGGCGCATGTTATGGAGGAGTCGAACCATGTGTCGAGGACGTCTGTTTCCGAGGTGAATTCGTTGCTGCCGCATTTTGGACATTTGTTGGTCTTAGGCGGCTCTGTTCTTGGGTCTATGGGAAGCCAGTGTTCTTCTGCGAGTAGTATCTCGCTGCAGTTTTTGCAGTGCCAGATGGGGATTGGGGTGGCGAAGATTCTTTGGCGGCTGATCACCCAGTCCCAGTCTAGTGAGCGGGCCCAATCTATGAGCCGGGCTTTCATGTAGTCCGGGTACCAACGGATTTGGTTGGCTGTTTCTTCTACTTGGGGTGTTAATTTGAGGGTTTTCATGAACCATTGTTTTGTTTCCAGGATTTCTATGGGGGTGTGGCATCTCCAGCATGTGCCGATTTCTTGTTGTAGGGGCTCGGTTTTTTCGATGAGGTTTTGCATTTTTAGGTCTGTTAGTATGGTCTTTTTCGCTTCTTCTATGGTTAGATTGGCGTATTTTCCCGCCTTGTCTGTCATTTTTCCATTTTCGTCTATGGACATGATGACTGGTAAGCGGCGGGTTTTTACGGCTTTTACGTCTGCTTTGTCTCCGTAGGTGCAGATCATGACTATGCCTGTTCCGAACTGGGGGTCTACGAGTTCGTCCGTGATGATTTTCACTGTCCGGTCTGTAGTAGGGACCTTGGCTTTCCTTCCGACTAGGTGTTGATAACGCTCGTCGTCTGGGTGTATGGCGATGGCTACGCAGCTGGAGAGGAGTTCCGGGCGTGTAGTGGCTATCTTGATGTATTCGCTGCTGTCTTGGAGTGGGAACCTTATCGTATGTAGTGTTCCTTGTTTTGGTTTGTGTTCTACTTCTGCGTCTGCTATGGCTGTTTCGCAGCGGGGGCACCAGTTTATGGGATGCGTGCCTTGGTAGATGTAGCCTTTTTTGTAGAGTTGGATGAAGCTGAGTTGTGTTCGTCGCCAGTAGTCTGGGTTGCGGGTTTGGTATTCTGTTGTCCAGTCTATGCTGCAGCCTAGACGTTTTATGGCTGTGCGCATGATGTCTATGTATTTGTCGACGAATTGGTTGCAGAGTTTGACGAATTCTTCTGGTGTTAGGTCTGTTTTTTTGATTTTGTAGTGTTCTTCTGTTTCGACTTCTGTGGGGAGTCCGTGGCAGTCGAAGCCTTGGGGGAATAGGACGTTGTAGCCGCGCATGCGTTTGTAGCGGGCTACTATATCGAAGTAGGTGTGGTTGAGGGCGTTTCCCATGTGAAAGTCACCGCTGGGATAGGGAGGAGGAGTATCAATAGTGAAGATTGGGCGTTTGGTGTCGTTCCAGTCGAAACGGTAGATACCCATCTCTTCCCACTTGCGTTGCCATTTTTCCTCAATTTCGAGGATTTTGCACTCTTTGGGCAATGGTTTCATGTAGTGACCTTCACCAGTTGTGAGTTTGCTTAGGGGATAAGCACGGATGAAATAATAAAGATTCCTTATGGGATGCTGCTAACGTAGTTGTTGTGCGCGAAAGGGCTCTATGGGGATTTGAGCCCCGTTTCTTCGATGATCTCCGATAGCTTGACTATGACTAAGGGTTTTTCTGGAGTGAACGCGGACCAGCCTTCCTCTCTTTGGAAACCGTGAGCTGCGAGGAAATTGCGTGAAAGTCTTCGTTTTCCTTCTTCAGCGATCCTTCTAATGGCGTTTGATCTTTCTTCGGCGTCTGTCACAGTCTCCAACGAGCCTCTTAGCACAATAGAGTTGAATTCGCTCATGTCTGGGTGATATCTTTCTATCTCGACGCAGACGCGTTTGTCTATATCAAGCAGCTTCATCTTCTTGCCATAATCTGTGAAGTGAAAATACAGAGTCCCGTTCAAGTAGACGTATTGAAAAGGAGCCACGTATGGATGCGCGTCTCCTTTGAATGCGATTCTGCAGAGCAGTTGTTCGCGTAGGAGGTGCTCTCTTTCCGTCTTTTCCATTTTCGGCAGCTTCACTATCGTCAGAATTGCGCACCAATCTTTAGTCTTTGATATCGAGATTTATCTTTATGTGTAAGTTCTTGTTAGCCCATATACGTCGAGATTCACGAGTTGCTGGTGGATAGACTGTGAGAATGTGGATGGTTGATCCGAGATTCATGTGTAGACAGCATTTGCTGGGAGAGCATGCTGAGATACACATGTTTGTCGGAGCAATGGATCGGGGGTTTTCTGTTAGAGGATATCTGGAGAAAGGGCTCCTTGAGGTCCATAGTCTGCATAGTCGTCACGAAGAGCTTGTTAGGGAGATGAAGAACAGGAATTATCGGCATAACTCAGAGGTAGATGGGAAATGGAAGCTGGTAGAACAGTTAGGGTCGATAAACAAGGAGGAGAATCTTAGGCGACTTCTTGAGCGTTGTTCAAGATGCGGAGAAAGGTATAAACGGGCACGCGGTCTTTAGTTTTTGAGTCTAATATTTTGTGTTGTTCAATCTAGGCTGGGATTGGAATGGGTAAACGTGAGAAGAATGTTTTTATCTATGAATTGTTGGGAATGGTTTTCATAATTGTTTTGGGAAGTCTACTGCATTTTACTTTTGAGTTGTCCGGTCATCAACCGGTGGTCGGAGTGTTTTCGGCTGTGAATGAGAGTGTGTGGGAGCATCTGAAGTTGGGTTTTTGGCCAGCGTTAGTGTATGCGGTTATCGAGTATAGGTATTTGAAGGAATCGACTAGCAACTTCTTCCTTGCAAAGACTGTTGGGATTTATCTCATACCGGTTGTTATACCGATTCTTTTCTATTCTTATACCGCAGTGCTTGGGCAGAGTGTGTTAGTGATTGATATTTTGACGTTCGTTATAGCTGTTATAGTTGGGCAGTTGGCAAGCTATAGGTTGTTGACCTACAGAAGATTGTCAGAGAATGTGAACAGGATATCTCTTCTTGCTTTAGTGTTGTTGGCTGTTGCCTTTGTGCTTTTCACCTTTTATCCTCCGCATCTGGATATCTTTAGAGATCCGGTCACTGGAGAATATGGGATTACAGATCATCTGCATGGCATAGTTGGAGATAATAGTATATTGAGCTGCGCACTCCTAACGCCCAACGCAATACACTATTAAGATCATACTTGAGACATAACTAAGACCTACCCGCGCGCACATTGTGTGTCTCTGTCTCCCTCTCCCACCACGTCAACAACAACCATCAACACAAAAACAAAGACCTAAATCCAAGCAACACCAAAATTCCACGACACCAACCAGAGCAGAAGGGACTAGAGTGACTCAAGACCAAAACAAAGAAACTAGCTACCGTTTGGAAGGAATAGCCTTCGGACTCGCAGATGGCCTGATCATGTGCCTAGGACTCATAATCGGCGTAGCAGAAGCAACTTCAGACCCTAAACTCGTCATCATCACAGGAGTAATCGGAGGCTTCGCCAACGCCTTCGGAAACTCCATCGGCTTCTTCATGTCCCAATCAGCAGAAAGAGGACTACAGATCCGCGAAACCATAGAACACGGCGTAACCACACGGATACACTCAAAAACCGAAGTCCTCGTCAACAGCATCTTCTCCTTTGCATCCACAATCACAGCATCCATCTTCCTGATCACGCCATTCATGCTCCTCAACATGGACACCGCACCAATCCTCTCTTTCACCATCGGAATCATCATGGCCTTCATCCTAGGAAGCTACGTAGGCATCATAAGCCGAGAAAACCCCTATAAAAACGGACTCAAATACACCATCCTAGCCATCGTAGGAGCGCTGGTCTCTCATATAATCGCAGACCTATTCCAAATTGCGATTTAACACTAGGGACCTAAACACAGCCTATTGGCCCTATTTGCCGAATACGGAAGATCTAGGTCTAGACTAGGCTAACACGCACGCTATTGCTTCTTCACCTTTTTCTCAATCGCCAAAAGCTTCGCCAAATCTCTTTCCAAGAAACCTATCCAACCATGCTCAAAATGAAAACCAGCATTGTCACTAATCAACCTAACATCACAAACATAACGGCCATCAACATAACCCTCACAATCAGACTCCTGCAAAGGAATACCCCCACACTTCGCCCTACACAAATTCTCAACACAGCCATTTATCACTAAGTAAAGCCGCTCCAATTTGAAACGAGGCGTAATCCTCTCCGAAACCGCCTCAATCTCCTCACGCTCCATCTCCCTCTGCGCCGCCTTAGTAAACCGCTTCCCAACAAGAATGCCTTTATCATAGTCCCGCTTCTCCAAAGCCTCACTCATCTCCCGAACAGCATCCACACCAACATACCCCGACTTCGACTCTGCCTCAGTAATAACACGAATCAAAATCTTATCATCCGACTCCGAAGGCGAAACCATATAGTCTATGCGCCTCTCCTTCCTTCGAGTCCTTGTCTTCTCGTAATCCCTAACCGCTGAGATCACCTCAGCCTTCTTAACAAGCTCATCCCCAGTCATCTTATCCGCCATCTAACAACCACCTCAAAAGGCTTCGACTAAACCGCGTACGTGTATATCCTCACGGGGCCTTATATACTGCTCCGTAACATCCAAGACCGCTATAGCAAAACTAACAACCAGAAAAGGAGAACAAGAAATCGATACCACAACCAAACTCCCGAAAGAATTCTACCTCCTAACAGCAACATCCATAACCCTCTTCCTCGCAACCCAAACAACACAACCCATACTCCCCCTCTATATCACACAAAAAGGTGCCACCACCCTCCAACTCGGAATAATCATCAGTCTCCTCTCCTTCACAGCCGTCGTAGCAAAAGTCCCCCTTGGCATCCTCGCTGAACACTTAGGAAGATAGTCCATCCTTCCAGCAGTCGCCATCGGCCAAACAACCAGCCTACTACTATACTCCATCGCCCCAGAGCCCACATGGTTCTATCCAATACGAATCTTCCACGCCCTCACGCTAGCAGCTTTCGCCCCAACAGCCCTCGCAATAACACAAGACCTTGCGCCACCAGGCAAACGTGGAGACACCTTGGGAAAATTCTTAACATCAATAGGAGTCGCCACTACTTTTGGGCCCTTCCTGTGCACTTTCCTTGTAGACTATGTGAATTATGCGCAACTCTTCCAAATAGCCTCCACCATTCCGCTCATAGGTTTGGCCCCCTTCTTACTCATACGCCGCGGAGGCACCCAAGTACACCGTAATGAAAAAAGGAGTCCAAGGCTTCTAGAATCGTTGCAAGCCATTATTTCCTCGCGAAACATGCTGGTTTTAAGCTATCTTCGCCTAGCCTTCTCCTTCACAAACGCCTTCTTCATTACCCTCTTTGCTCTACATGCCCAAGAACACCTCCTCCTGTCCTCATCCGTTATCGCTCTTCTCTTCGGAATCAAGGGAATCACCAATATGCTGCCTCGCATGCCATCAGGAAAACTAGCCGACAAGGTCGGCTGTAGAATCCCCATTATCCTCGCCTTCACACTCCTGACAATAACATTCCTGGTAATCTCAGAAACAAGCAGCATCCATTTTCTCGCCTTCACCATGATTATATATGGAGCAGCCCATGGCATGAGAGCCGTTGCAGAGTGGGCTATGCTCGGGGATTGCGCACCGTCAGAAGCAGGTAACATAGCCACGGCCTACCTATCTACAATGTTCAATGTTGGAGCAGCCTTTGGAGCGGTGGTTGCGGGAGTTCTCTCAGTGATCTTCAATATTCAAACAATCTTCCGACTGGCAGCCATTATCGTTCTCTCAGGGGTTTTTGCCGTCAATTTGACCGAGATAAGGTCGGAAACAGTCATCTGATGAAAATGCCGGCGCGTTTGTGTCGTTGTTTATCTAGAGCGCTACCTACCTGCAAACTCTCCTAAGCCACGCTGCCTTTTCTTCTGTTCACCCTTTGTAGCACGAATCTCTTCGCCAACAACCAAATGCATGCCATCAACAGCCGCTATGGTCCTTACACCAGTTTTCTCCTCAATCAAGCGCGCCTCACGGTACGGGCCTCTAAAGATCATCTTCATTCCAAAATGAGTAGCAGCAACCGTCTCCGGACTAGCCTCCTCGATAATCTTAACAGCGTCGTCAGTGGTCATATGCCCCTTCCAAGGATTACCAGAAGGCCTCATAACGCAAAGCACGAGTAGCCTAACACCTCTGTAAGGCTTTCCCACACCCTCAAAAAAGGCAGTATCAGAGGTATAGCCAATGTCACCGACATCCCGCGTGTCAAACCTAAAACCAACAGCGTCAGGATCCGTATGCCTACACTCGCAAGCAACAACTCTCATACCACCAACGCTGAACGCAACACCAGGTCTAGCTTCTATCACCTGCTCAGGCATCTGCTGATGATACTTTGAGATAGCAGGTCCACAAACATTGTTGCCGACTAAGACGCTGCGAGCAGCAGCTAAAACTCCGCGCCTTTTAGTCATCCCGCGAGTCATGGCTTCGACAAGAATCTCAGCGTCTGTGTAGTGGTCAGGATGACTATGCGAGACCAAGACGGCATCTACTTTCTGAGGATCTAAACCCATGTTTAGAGAGTATATTAGGGCCCCAGGTCCAGGATCTAAATGTGCATTCAAGTTGTCGGAGAGAAGACGGATTCCACCGGTCTTGCGTTTTTGAGTTATTGCTGCAAATCTTCCGCCTCCAGTTCCTAGAAAAACCAGTTCAACTTCAGCCACGATTTCATCCTCCGACGGATATTTCGGAAAGCGCTTGTCTTGAGTTAGATATGCTAGCGAATCATTATAAACTCATTTGAGAACTTATGAGGTTTTATTATGTGCGTAAGAGGATAATTTGGAGAGGGCGATGCTCCAGTGAAAGTTGTTGTTCGCGTGGGTGGGTCGGTTATTGCGTCACCTCCAGACGCTCAGATTATGCAAAGATATGCTGAACTACTAATGAACATGAAGAAGCAAGGGCACCAACTTGTGGTTGTTGTCGGAGGTGGTTCAATAGCTAGAGACTTCATAAGGATCGCGAAGGATTTGGGCCTAGGCGAACCTGACCAAGACGAGATAGCTATATCGGTTTCAAGGCTCTTCGCTCAACTCTTGGTTATGAAGCTGGACGCTATAAGTTCAAAAACTATCCCGCGGTCCGTTGATGAAGCCGTGGAGTCGTTGAGGACTGGCAAAATTGTGGTCATGGGGGGTCTCAGACCTGGCATGACTACTGACGCTGTTGCGGCGATGGTTGCCGAGAGGATAGCGGCTGACCTGCTGGTGAAGGTGTCCGATGTGGATGGAGTCTACACGAAGGATCCAAAGAAGCATTCTGATGCCGAGAAGCTTGATGAGCTCAAATTCGATGATTTGGGACGACTGTTCGAGTCTAACACACATGAAGCTGGGATTCATCAGATCTTGGATCCTGAGGCAGTTAAGATTCTTCAGAGGTGCAGGATAAGAATGGTTATCGTGAATGGCTTCTCTCCGGAGAATGTTTTGTTGGCTTTGGAAGGTGGGGCTGTAGGGACGCTCATCAAATGAGTGCCCACTATAGCCCTTTTGCACTAATCTTTGCGTAAAACGCTTGTAGATGGATCTCGGAAGTGCGTGTGCTATGCATTAGAGGAAGTGCTTCGTCCAGTCAGCAGAGCTATTAAGTTTTTAAGATAACGATTCTTTAAGAGACACCGAATATCGATGCTGACATACATAATCGCGGCGTCTGTAAATGAGATTGAGAATCTGAGGCCCCTCAAGAATCATAAAGAGGAAGAACTCAGGGTTATCGTCATAGACGAAGGAGACGAGAAAGTGCGCCTAAGAAACGATGAGCACCTCAAAGATATTCCGCATGAACACTTCGGCCCTAAAGAGCGAGAGAAATGGTTCAGAGATAGGTTTGGTTCGGCTTACAGAAGATACGTCAGCCTCATACCGGAAAAGTGCCATGCCGAGACAAGTTTTGGATTCCTACATGCGTACGAAGAAGGGGCTGAGATGGTGTTAGAAATAGACGACGACGTTTACATCTCAGAGACCTTTATAGAAGAGCACATCGAAAACCTCAGCAATACTAACGGTGTGACCGTTCATGCAGAAGGAAGATGGTACAATACATTGGAGAACCTCGTGTTGAATGTTGATTTTCCAGAGTATCCGAGAGGGCACCCTTATGATCGAGACACAAGGAGAAACGCTTATTCTTGGAGCGTAAAAGGAAGCGAATGCGCTTTGAACATGGGACTGTGGCTCAGATGCCCCGATTTCGACGCGTTGACGATAGTCCATTATGGTGGATTGGACGGAAAATGCGATATAGAGAGCAAGGCATGTAAAAGGGAAAAAGTGATCGTTGGAGAAGGAACGTACTTTGCCTTATGTAGTATGAATGCAATGTTCAAAACCCAGATTGTACCTGCTTTCTACCAGCTCTATATGAATACGTTGGGGATGGACAGATTTGACGACATATGGTCTGGGATATTCCTGAAAAGAATAATGGACCACCTTGGAGATAAGGCGTGTTTGGGGAAACCGCTTGGAACCCACTCTAAAAGAAGCAGAAACGTGTTCAAAGATCTGAGCAAAGAGCTTCAGGGGATGGCGATGAACGAGAAACTTTGGCGAATAGTTGACGAAACCGAGTTCTCGTCAAAAAGCTACGCGGGCTGCTACGTTGAGCTCGCTGAACACCTCAACAGAAGCGTAGAGAGAGAGTTTGACGATCCGATCCACAGAAAATTCATGAAGCTGCAGATTGAAAAGATGAGAACCTGGGTAGACGCCGTAGACAAGCTTTCTTAAGCGTAACATGATCCACGAGGCTTCAAGAATAATGAGGACGAGCTATCCAAGGGTCAGTGTCGTTGTAATCAATGTAAGGGGTACGCAGAAGCTTGAGAAGTGCTTAGAATCACTTGTCAAGACGGATTATCCAAATCTCGAAATCTTAGTTGTTGACTGCCAAACTTCCCAAATAGAAGAATGGATCGAATTTCGGTATAAAGATGTAAAGGTAATCCACTTCGCACATGATATTGGACCGTCTGCCTCACACAACGTAGGTGCAAACGAAGCCAGCCCCACAAGTAAATACGTAGCCTTCCTCGATAACGATACAGTAGTTGAACCAACATTCCTGAAACAGTTGACAGAAACCTTAGAGCACGATGAGACGATCGGAATTGCTCAAGCAAAGATTCTGAAGATGAACGAAGAAGATCGCCTTGACCACACAGGACTTGCCATAGACATCTTCGGGACTTGGAACACAACCTTCGGTATGAGAGAACGAAATTTCAGCCGAGTTTTCGAGATCTTTGCCGCGTCTTCTGCGGCCTGCATTACAAAGCGGAGGGTTTTCAATGAAGTTGAAGGATTCGATGAAGACTTCTTCATTTACGATGACGACACCGATTTTTGCTGGAGAGTGAGATTGCTTGGCTACGGAGTTGTCTTTGTGCCTTCAGCGAGGGTGCACCATTGCGGAGAAATTGGAAGGGGCCTGCAGCCAAGAAGGCTATATCACTCAGCCAAGAACCGAGTCTGCACGATGTTGAAGAACTATGAATTGAGGAATCTTTGGCAAAGGGCCTTCATGTATTACGTTCTTCTTGTGCTTTGTGCCTACGGGTTTGCATTCATGTTAAAGCCTAAGCACGCTTACGCTTTGCTCAAAGGACTAGCATATCCAATCTTGAATCTACGAACCGTATGGAGCAAGAGGTTGAGGATACAACTGCGTCGTCTCATTGGTGACGATGAGCTGTTTGAAAAGAGATTGCTGAGAAAAGATGTGTATGCAACGCTGCAGGATGTACTAAGTAAAGCGGCATTGACGATCGGTGCCGAATTGCAGTGAAAGGTGCTATCACTCAGCAAATGCTAATTAGGAGTTGCTCTTTTCGCAAAAATATATATCAAGAAATCGCCAGAAACCATGTAGCGAAGCGCCGATGCAAGACAAGGAAACAGCGCCAACGGTGTCGATAGTTGTTCCAGTGCTAAATGGAGAGTCAACCATAGAGTCGTTGTTACAATCACTTGCAGAGTTAGACTATGACAAAGAGAAGATTGAGGTAATCGTCGTCGATGGAAACTCAACAGACAAAACTAGGGACGTGGTGAAGAAATATCCCTTCAGGATGATTATCGAAAGAAGAAATGGACTAAACGTAGCAAGAAATACTGGGATAAGGAACAGCACGGGCGATATTGTTGCCTTCACCGATTCTGACTGTGTCGTACCGCAGAACTGGGTTAAGAGAATCGCCGAAAACTTCAACGATCCCAAAATCGGCTGCGTTGCAGGGAACGTGAGAGGATACCATAACAACTTCTTTTCGGAATACGCCGACAACAGCATAGTCCGGGTGATGCCTTCGTTTGAGAGACGCGAACAATCAAACGTGATGAAGCTTTTTCATCATCCTGCGGGGTGCAACATAGCTTTCAGACGAGAGGTCGTCGAGAAGATTGGTAGCTTCGATGAGGACATAAGATATGGCTTTGACGACTTGGAACTTGTTGAGAGAATCTGCAAGTCTGGCTACGAATTTGTTTCCGATCCAGACGTTATCATCCAGCATAAGCATAGGACTAACCTCAGAGAGCTCCTGAAACAACACTTTAAGTATGGGAAGGGAAGTGGGTTTCTACTCAAAAAGAAGGGAACACAGGACAGATTTTCCACATGGGCCCTTCTAAATCTCTTAGGCTTCATAGCATGGATATCACTGACTGGATTGCTCACCTTCCTAACACTTGCAACTGGTTGGATTATTTTTGGCTTGGCACTGTTTGGAGTCACGCTTCTGCCCATGCTCATAGTAATGATGTTCTACTTGTACAAAGCTCGAGAAGATGGACGATATGGACGAGCCATCGTCTATCCGTTTATCGACCTCTGTAGAGGGTTCACCTTTTGTGTCGGCCAGATTTACCAGCTTTTCAAAGCCAACGAGAAGCATTGACGACCATACGGCGAAACAGACTTGCCATTTTTTGCGTATTAGAAAATAGAGTATACTTGTGATGTTCTATGCTTGATCGAATTTCTTGGGTTTCGCTTCAGGCCTATAAAGGCGTTTCTCAAGGGCGGATCTCGGCTTGAACTTGCCACGATAGCGTCGCATAGCTGATCTCCTGCGTTCAACATTCCTAGATCGTGCTACGGTCATCGCGATTCTAGTCTGAGAAGGTAGCTTTCTTCTAGGGGTTCTTGGCGTGGGCGGTTGGAAAGCCTTCTTCACGGATCTACGAGAACGTTTCTTCCGCTTAGTTGTCAATTCTGTCTCCGCGGTTTTGGTTCGTTCGAAGACCGCGGTTTTGTTGTTCAAATCTATGTTATGGACTTTCCATCCTGCGTATAACCATGATCGAGCTTGAGTACTATTGTCGGTGTTGTCCCACCAATGTAGGTGTTGCAATGCTGAGAAAGGAAGTTTGTCTTCGATGAGTTTCTCAATTTCGGGAAACGTTAGTGTGACGAATTTGATGGACGGTGGTCGCCTTGCCAGATAATCGCGGAGTGGGCTATACTTGGTTCTACGTTTCCTAGGCTTTGATGGTGAGATAAGCCTTCGGGCGCAGTTTAGACATAAGGGCACGTGTCTCAAGACGCTTCGGTACCAAGTGAATGTAACACAGTTCCTGCAGTATAATTTTCGACATCTGAAACAACGTACGAGAGAGTAGGACCGTAATGTCCTACTGCAAAGTGAACATTCTTCCATCATAACTATACAACCCTGTGACGTAGGGGCAGATCAGTGTTTCGAATTTCTCTATACGAAACCCGGCTATATCCGAGTTGTGAAAACCTTCGCAGATTGTTGGGTCCTCAGACAAGTGATAGAAACAGTCTTGAAGTCGTTTGAATGAATCGGATTCAAGAGACGGGGAAAACGGCCGTTGGCAAGGCTTCGGAAGATTCGTAGTTTCCTACTCTCCTTCTTTGCTGTTTTTGCCACCTCTTCCGAGAAGCGATCACAGAATTCTTCAAACCTCGCGCTCAGGTCGGAATCTTCGGCGTCTTTTGATTTGAACCCGATGCAGAATACGGTGTGAGGATTCTGCGGGAGACCCTGATAACCCGAGATTCTTACCGGAAAATCCCTAAGAAGAAGTTCGAAAGCCTCCGGGGTGAATCTCCAAAAGTCGCCAGGGTAGTCATGAATCGGGAAGTTCATCGTCGATGTCATGACAACCATTCCATTTCTTTTCAATACTCGACCTATCTGTTCTGAAGCCTTCCAAGGATTCCCTACGTGCTCCAATGTGTCCACTATCAAAGCGGTACCAATAGTCCCACTGCGTATGCCTAAATTCTCAATATCTTCGGCTATGTCAACTCCTGATCCGGCGCGCATGTCACATCCAATGTAGGTCTTTCCCTCAAAGAAGGGTCTTAGATCAGCAAATCCTTCTTGTCCAGGCACTTGCAATGAGCCAACTTCTAGTATGGGTTCTGGAGTTTCAAACGTTTCTGAAACGATTTGCACCAGAAGCTTTACGTTTTCTCTCATTCTGAGTCATCTTTCTGTGTTGTGTACTGGAGAAACGGGCTTATTTTGGAAAGGCGATTGCTTGTCTATAAGGAAATTATGAATCCTGAATCAAAATCGGAACTAATCGAGTGCGTTCTGAGTGCAGCATCATGCCTCTCGTCAAGCAAGAGGTTAGACGCGCGGGATAGTTTCAGATTTCGCGTTCGCTGACCCAATAGGACTTCTTTTTTCCCTCTTTGTCGATAATGTATTCCTTCTTGAAGATTGGGGCTTCCCTCTTGTATCTTTCTACCGCCTCTTCTAAGACTGGAAGGACGTTGTGTCTATGAGCGCCTGCGACCACGACGTAGACCACATCCTCGCCAACATCAAACTCTCCGAGTAAGTGATGAATCTGTACATCTACGACACCATCTCGGTTCTTCAAATCATCGCAAATCTTGGCTAGAGCTTCGTCAGCTTTCTCCTCGTATGCCTCCAACTCCAGTTTTCTAACGGCGTCGCTTTCCCGAGTTTCTCCTCGAACCACTCCAACAAAAACAGCAATTGCCCCTGCTTTGCGAAAATTCGGCTTGTTCCTAAGATTCGTCAGTAATTCGGGAAGAGCAATCGTTGCCTTTTCGTGAACGCCAGCATGACTATGCAAATGCTACACCTAACTCGTTTATGCCGGACTGGTGCTTCTAAAGTTTTATACTCGGAAAGAAGAAGGGTTCATTTGTTTCGAAGGGAGGAGACATTGACTAGGCTGGGGCTAATTATTCCATCTTCCAACACAATAATGGAATCTGAATTCTGGAAGATGATCCCTGAAGGCTTTTCGGTTCATACTGCACGTCTTAGGTTGAAGGAGGTCACGGTGGAAGAA
>Ga0209635_10002740_pt1 | contig 13596 bp, 18 predicted proteins | sample DeeMarSWOR230_32_FD_187463 | JGI IMG/M metagenome (GOLD analysis project Ga0209635, IMG submission 187463) | Marine sediment microbial communities from White Oak River estuary, North Carolina - WOR-2-30_32 (SPAdes) (version 2) | ecosystem: Environmental > Aquatic > Marine > Intertidal zone >...
TTTAGGAATCACTCTTTCAGCCGCAACTATGCTTCTAAGAAAGCTGGTAAGAAAAGGTTTGGCAACTGTTGAAATCAGAAAGGGTGAGAAATATCATTATATTCGAAGCAACCTATCAGATTCGCTTAGATAGTCTTCAACTCTTTAAAAATGTAAAACCTTGCGATTTTGCAGAAAAAGTTGATCACCCGCCTTTTTATCGTAGAGACTCGCCCACAAGCGTGTCAAAAACAAGCTCACTTTCGAGCTACTTGTATCTGCTTCTTCTTTCAATCATAACACAAACTCCGTGGACGACGGCTATGCCATTTTTTCTGCAAAAGTTAATCGCCTCTTCAGATTCTGAACCAGGCTGCATCCACACTTTTCTTATTCCAAGTTCCTCGCAGGTTTTGACCACTTGTTCAGTTATTTTTGGCGGGACTACTACATCCACAACATCTGGTCTTACCGGCAAAGTCACAAGATTTGAGTAGCATACATCTCCTAATACTTCACCCGCATTGGGATTCACACAGTAAACTTTGTATCCAGCGTTACGCAAATCCTTGAAGACCTGATGACCATACTTCTCGGGATCTCTGCTTGCGCCCACAACAGCGAAAACGTTTTTCTTGTCTAAAAACTCTGTGATCAGCTTTTCATTCATAGGGCTCTTGCCTCCGATATATTTAATGTCACGCTAATATAGATATTAGCCTTTTTCACGGAACTTAAAGTTTGCTTAACTTGATTTTGCCAACATGTTAGCTGCACACGGGACACGTTATAATGTAAGTTGAGGTAGTTGCTATGGCGATTCGAGGGTTGAAAACTGAATATTTATCCGAATCAACACCACACGTGCATTCTTTGCCTTTCTTAGGCATTCAATTCCATTTTAGGTATTAGCCCAACCGGGATGTTTTCTTTGTATTTTCAGCACACGCCTCGTAGAGTTAGACGGTTTAATTCCTCGTTTCGGTATTTACGTCAATATCTCAAGCGCGCAATGGGAATTAGTAATATCTCTTTAGCGGGTTTCGTTGATCTGTTGCCAATTTTACATGCCGAGGAACTAATATGCCCCGCCAATCAGCTCTAATGGTGCTCATTCGGGTGCTTTCAATGCCAACACTATGCACATGGAGGGCGTAAGCCATTGCACGATCCTGGGGATTTTCTATCTGAAGCATTTGTTCTAGACTTAGATGCTCGAAGACTCGGCGGATAGGGCGTAAGGAGTTGCCATGGCATGAGATAGCCACGTTACCCGAATTTTGTCGGAGCCATTCTTCAAGCTGCACCAGAAAGGGCAGTGTTCGATTTTCAACCATCTTTAGGCTTTCTCCTTCAGGTGGTGGAAAATCGTAGCCCCGATGCACCTGGGCAAACCATTCAGGCCTCTCCTCGGCAACCTTTCTCTTACTTTTACCTTGAAGCAAACCATAGCAACGTTCGATGAGCCGGTCATCAGTGAAAACAGGAACAGCGGGATGTGTTTCAAGAACAATTTCAAGAGTTTTCCGAGCTCTTTTAAGATGTGATGTAAATGCAAAATCAATCTTGTCTCGCCTGAGCTGCTCTGCAATCTCTTGTGCTTGTGAAAGCCCTTTCGAAGTAAGTTCTGGGTCGCGCCAGCCCGAGAATATTCCACGGCTGTTATCAGTCGTCTCAGCATGCCTAAAAACAAACAAGCTGCAAATCATCAACCGCTTCCTCCATATGGTTAATGCAATCTTCTAATAGGACATATTACTTTTCCTCAGTGCGAATACCGATGCCTGTTGAATTAATCACGGAGTATGAATAAATGAAAAAAACAAAGATCATCTGTACGATCGGCCCAGCCAGTCTCTCTCAAAACATACTTACAAAAATGTATCGTGCGGGAATGAATGGAGCCAGAATAAACACGGCTTATGGAACACTTGACCAGTACAGACTTATCATCAGCAGTCTCCGAGAAGTGGCAGACATCCCAATAATTATCGACATAAAGGGGCCTGAAATAAGGCTCAAAACAAAAGGCAGGAGAATTATCAATAAAGGCGACGTTCTTGAGGTAGGCAAAGACGAAATAATAAGCTTCAACAATAACATCTACGAGCATTTGGATGTCGGTGATAATGTTCTTATTGACAATGGTAGGCTGAGAACGCAAGTCATAGGAAAACAGGAAAGCGCATTAAAACTGCTTGCAGCAACAAGCGGCGAAATAGATGACGGAAAAGGAGTTAATATTCCGAATAAGAAGCTCGCAGTTCCAACCCTCTCAAATAAAGATCTGGAAATCATAGATTTAGCAACAGAAAATGATGCTGAGTTTATAGCTCTTTCATTTACTAGGAATGCTCAGGACGTGAATAACCTGAAGAAGAAAGCTAAAGGGTTTAAGGGTGCCATTATTGCAAAAATCGAGAATTCTGAAAGTATCGACAAATTCAATGAGATCCTTGAAGCTGCAGACGGAATTATGGTGGCAAGAGGCGACTTGGGTGTCGAGATAGAACCTGAAAAGGTTCCCCTTATGCAGAAATTAATAATCAGAAAATGCAATCAAAGAGGAAAGACCGTTGTGACGGCAACCGAAATGCTTGAATCTATGACGTACCAGCCGATACCAACCAGAGCTGAAGTCAGCGATGTTGCCAACGCAATATTGGATGGAACAGAAGTAATAATGCTTTCAGGAGAGACAGCCGTGGGAAAGTACCCTGTAGAATCTGTCTGGATGATGTCCAGAATAGCGAACGAAACTGAAAAGGCAGTAGAAAGTCACATCGAAGACGAGGGCTTCATAAACATCTCAGACACAATAAGCAAAGCAGTTCAAAGAGTATGCCAAGAAATGCCTGTAGATAAAGTCGTCACCCTAACCAGATCAGGCTACACAGCTCGAATGATCTCAAGATTCAAGACTATTCAACCAATAATAGCCGTTACACCTAGCAAACGTGTCAAGAGGCAACTTGAACTTTCGTTCGGCGTCTACCCAGTGCACAGTGATTACCTTAAAGAGGATGACCATATTTTGGCCACTGCAAACAAACTTCATTCAATGGGCCTCATCCGCGACCAAGACACGATTCTTTTCACCGCAGCTTTCAGAACTTCCAAGCCACATTCGAGCAATCTGATTGAGATACATAACATCAAAGAACTTACACAGCTGACTGAAGCATAACAAACTACCTTTGCGAAGAGACTCTCTATGGTGTCTTAACAGCCGCAGTATAGCCTCCAACTTTGAAAGCTATATGGATAAGAGAACAAGAAACACAGTTATTTATGGAAACCCCGGCAAAGAGACTCTTACTCACAAATACACATTATCCACTATTATCTCTTTTCAATTCTAGGGGGAAACATTTGCACCCTTCTTTTTATAATTTTTATATTCTGGACCGAATTCTTTTCGCCTACGTAATGTACCCCTGCATTAAACTCACATGAGCATGTTGGAACGTTGATCTGGTGCATGGGATACCTAACATTTTGCATCGACTCTTTTTATTAGCTTTGTCATTTCCTCCTTAAGTTCGTCAAGTCTTTTTTTATCCCTCGCTTCTATTGATAAGCGGAGTATTGGCGATGTGTTTGACGCTCTGATCAGAGCCCACGAATCTGGAAAAACGATTTTGACGCCATCAATTGTGTCTATGTTTTCATACATTTCGATTGCTTTTTGTTTTATTTTGTTGATGACTTCAAACTTTGTTTGGTCAGAACAATCTATTTCAATTCTTTCGAAAAGTCTCGTCGGCAACTCTTTCACGACTTTTGATAGTTTCTGTCCCATTTTTGAGACTATTTCTGCCATGTACATACTGTTTATTATCGCGTCGTCAAACGAGAAGAACTTTGGAACGCATATATGTCCGGATTTCTCAACTCCAAAAACAGCGTTGTGCTTCTTGGTTTCCTGCACCAAAAACGTGTGGCCAACAGGTATCCGAAACACGTTTTCCCCATATTTCTTAACCTCATCCTCTATGATGTTTGAGCATTCTATGTTGGCCACGACAGAACCCGTTTGAGTTTTAATTATATCTCTGATGAAGAGAACCGCGCTTTGCTCGGTCATAATGACTTTGCCTGCGTCATCAACGAATATGGCTCTGTCCCCATCACCATCGAACGCTATTCCAAGATCTGCCTTCTCTTTCACAACTTTCTCGCAGAGAGCGGTCAAGGATTCTGGTTTCGGTTCAGGGTCCCTGTTCGAGAACGTTGGGTCAGGCCAATCAAACAAGAAACTCGCCTTAACACCGATTTTCTTCAGAATCTTCGGAACCAGCAGGCATGCGGCTCCGTTTCCGAAGTCGACGACGACGTTTATTCTCTCTGGCTTTATTCTTTCAGCCACGAAATTGGCGTACTCTTCATCCATTCCCTCGAGCTTTTTTGCTGATCCTGTGCCTGTTTTGAAATTTCCCGAGGAGCTGATCTTTCCCAGTTTTTTGTTCTCGTCTTCAAAGAAGCCAACTCCGTCTTGATGGAAGAATTTGACACCGTTCCACTCCGCCGGCAAATGAGACGCTGTTATGTACGCGGTCACGTCGTTTCTCATTCTCCAGTTCGCAAAGACGCAGAGACTCGCAGGACAGGTTCCGACCAGATTGGCGTTTGACCCCGTGTTTCTCAATCCTGAAACGAATGCTTCCTCGAGTCGAGCTCCATGCTCTCTGAAGTCTCTTCCAATCGTGAAGGTGCCGGGGCAATAGGTTCCGACCGCTTCACCGACTCTTTTCATAATCTCTTCTGTTAAGTCTTTACCATAAATTCCTCTTATGTCATAAGCTCTAAAGATGCCCATCTTCTATCACAACTCTTCCATTTGTACAGATATGATGTTCTCTATTAAAGACCCTTTTCTCATTAGTTATGCTTTCACATGCGTTTCCTGGGGTAGACAGTGGGTTTATAGTAATTCATCTGAATACTGAAAATCGAGATGAAAGGAATAGAGACAGGCCCCCTATTTCTTGTCTTTGCACGTTTCTTATTGTTTTTTGATCTCATATAGTTGTCTAGGAGGAAATCGGATGGAAAACTTGAATACAGCTTTTATGCGCGTACATAGACGAGACAAAAGATTAACGCAAGAAATCGAGATTCGGAGGATGCAGACTTAACGTGTAAGAGGCGATAACATGCACTATGGCATTTGGGCTTGTGCAACTGTCATACTTGTACTCATTTGGGTTCAAGTCTTGTGGTGGGGCTGGCCGGATTTGAACCGGTGGCCTTTCCCCGAAACCAAGTCTAAGCGTGGTTTCTACGGGTTTCTCTAGCTTTTTTAACCGCTCCAGAATTTCGTCATTCCACATTTGGGCGGTCCGCAAACCCGTTTGTTCTTCTGGAGCCCGTCGTCATACCTGGCTAGACTACAGCCCCACCTTAACCCAAAGACACAACAACAGAAAATATATGCATTACGTAACAAAGCTAAGAATTGTAGGAGTTGATGAGTGTCTGTTTTTTCTTATGAGTTAGCGATTTAATTGCCTTCTCTCTGTGCAAAGCTTCACCGCGCGTGCTAAACTTTTCTACGTAAACAACTTTCTTGGGTTTATGTATCCTTGTGTATCTGGAACCTATTCCTTCTTTATGTTGTCTGAAACGAGATTCCACATTTTTGGTATATCCTGTGTAGTAGCTTCCATCTTCGCAAAGGAGCATATAGACGTAGTAAGCCATTAAACATCGGTTTTTGTATGCATGAAAATGCTAAAAACATTTTTTATTCCAATTGGCAAAAAGAAGATGTCATGGTTATTAGATATTATGAGGCTCCAGACGTAAAACAGCTTGTTGACAAAATAGTGATGGACCTGAGGTTTACTCACATAGACCCTCAGTATGTTTACTGTTTTAGAAGCAGAGAGTCAAAATCAAGACGTACTGTAGCTAGAATCCACAGCTTGGAAAAGCTTTGGCAAAAAGCCTTGAGAACACAGCCGCGTTACTTAATTGAGGTCATAGCTGAAAGATATGATAGACTTTGTCAAACAGATCGCGAGAAAGTTTTAATCCATGAATTACTCCATATACCTAAAGGTTTTTCGGGAGGTTTCAGACCGCACAAAGGTTACATAAACAAGAAAACTATAGACAAACTTCATGAAGCGTATAAACGTCACACTTTTTAGTCTATTTGGTATTCTTCGCCTTCTTGTAGTAGCACTACTTTAGTTTTTGAGTTGGCTTCAACTTTCTTTTTAAACTCTTCTCGGTCCTTTTCCCAAGTATGCATAGCCATTGCTGTTTTTGGGTTGATTGCTATTGCGGCTTGGGCGGCTTCAGCATTGTCCATGGTGTATTTGTTTCCCGTTGGGAGCAGAGCTAAATCGATGTTCTTAAGCTGCTGCATTTCTGGGGTTAAGTCTGTGTCTCCTGCGTGATAGATTGTTTTGCCTTCGATTTTTATCAGATAGCCTACTCCGTATCCTTTAGGATGCCATGGCTTTCCAGAAGGTTTGAACCGCTTGATATTGTAAGCTTCAACTGCCTCAATCTTCACTCCATCGATTGTCGTTTCTTCACCAGGCTTGATGGTTCTTACGTTTCCGTCGATTCTTGAGGCACAGTTCTTGGGAGCAACCACTACAGTTTCTTTCTTTTGGTGCTTCTCGATCTTGGGAGGACTGCAGTGGTCACCATGGTTATGAGTCACAAGTATAATGTCTGCCTTTTCGGAGGTTTCAACTATCTTCCCATATTTCTTCAAGTCAACATAGATGATTTTGTCAGCAGTTCTGATCTGAAAGCTGGCGTGGCCAAGCCATTTAACATATATTACCATTCAAACATCAAAAGCAAAGTATCCATCCTTTACTATAAGCCTTGTGTGAAAGGAAAATGATTTTGCAGGGATCTCTCCAGTGTGGGGGCAAATCTCCCCAGACTTAATTTTCGGAATATTCTCCTTTGCGCAAACCTTTTTATACCTTCTTTGCTGTTTAATGGAGTTGTCACACAGATTTATGCTTGAATTATAGAAGCTTTTGAATCCTTCTGGAATAACATGAATTTTTGTGACAGGAGAAATGCAAAATGCAAATAGAATGCTTTAAAGACTTGCCGTTGAGCTCAAAAGTTATGAAAGGTATTGAAGAGCTTGGATTCGACAATCTTTTCCCAATCCAAGCTCAAGCGATAATTCCAATGCTTGAAGGCAAGGATGTTATTGGACAAGCAAAAACTGGAACAGGTAAGACTGCCGCTTTTGGAATTCCAATTATCGAGCGTCTAAACCCGAATGTTAGAAGTGTTCAAGGTTTAGTGTTGGATCCAACACGTGAACTTGCCATACAGGTTGCAGAGCACATAAGTCGATTAGGCAAGTATGCTTCATTCAAAGCCTTGCCGGTTTATGGGGGTGAATCCATACAAACCCAAATAGCGGCCTTTAAAAAAGGTGTCCAAATTGTTGTTGGCACGCCAGGGCGCATAATAGATCATCTGAAACGAGGAACCTTAAGTCTATCATCGGTAAAAATCGTCGTTCTCGACGAAGCTGATCGAATGCTTGATATGGGATTCATAGATGACATAGAATATATACTCTCAAACACGCCAAAAAATCGCCAGACAGCCCTCTTCTCAGCAACAATAGACCATACAGTAATGAATGTATGTAACCGATACATGAAGAATCCTGAGAAAATACTTGTGAGCAAAGACGAAATCGCTCCTTTACAGATAGACCAGCATTACATGATTGTGAACCCAGCGAATAAGTTTAGAATTCTATGCAATATTCTTGAGGAAAATCATATTGAACGCGCCATCATATTCTGCAGAACTCGCAAATATACAAGCATCTTAGCAGACAGATTAAGGCGACGAGGATATGACGCAAAGCCATTACATGCAGGGTTCACACAGTCACAAAGAAACTCCGTTGTCAACTCCTTCAGAAAAGGAGAACTGAAGTTGCTGGTCGCAACCGATATTGCTGCGAGAGGCCTAGACATTCAGGGAATAACACACATAATAAATTATGACATTCCATTAGATGCATTGGTTTATTTCCATAGAATCGGGCGAACAGCCAGAGTGGGAAGCGATGGAACTGCTATAACACTTGTGGGCTATGGAGAGATCACACAATTCAACAAGATAAAGGACTTGACAAAAACCACAATCGAAGAATTAGAACAAAGTACTCCAGTTTGGTGAGATCACAGTTGGGCAAAAGAAAGATCGTCAGTGAGGACTTCGGTAATATGGTACTCCCAGCTACGAGCGATGTATTAGGCATAGCTGTAAAGATGTTAGGCAACGACAGAATAATGGTGAAATGTCAAGACGGCCACACGAGGCTTTGCAGAATTCGAGGCAAAATGAAGAGGCGATTCTGGATTAGAGAAGGTGACATTGTATTGGTTTCTCCCTGGGACTTTCAATCAGACAAAAGAGGAGACATCTACTGGAGATACCGGAGAAACCAAGCTGAATGGTTAAGAGAAAAGGGCTACCTCACAATATAGAGGGTTTGAATGAGAAGTAAGATAAGATCTGTAAGGGGGCGCCCCAGAGGCATCCACCATTCACGTTTTGATATTAGAGTTCTTGAATACCTTGTAGAACTCTCTGCTAAACATAAAGTTCATAGAACTAAATTTTTAGGTGCAATTGTGGATGCTTGGAATAATGGAAAGGCCACATGCCAAGGGCTGACTATTACACTTCGCATGAAAAAAGAGGATCGTGCCATCTTTCTTATAACCCAAGGCTATATGGTTGTCGCTCAGTTTTCGATACCCAAACACATCCTTGAAAACACTAATCCCTTCAGCGGATTTGAATAGGTGAGTGAATAAGTCGGATATACTTCCTACTTTAGGAGCAAAAGGTAGGTTTAGACAAGTCAACTTGCCTTCTGCTCAGATACACGAGGATTAGAAGTCCTATAGAGTGACTGGTTTTTCGTTGTAATTAAAAATGGAGATGCGATTTGATTGCCGTATAGAGAAAATCGAGACCTCGTATACTGCTGAGAATGTTATTCTAGCCGCAGACCGCAAAGAAAATCTAGAAGATAATAAACTCACAAGCTTCATCTAAACTTTAAAATCCTTCCTTTCTTGTTCCTTGTTCAAACGCAGCAATCAAATAGTACAGGAAAACTTTTGCATCTATGTATTACTTTTCCAGTGCTTTTCTTATGTTTCGTAATTCTTCAAGCACCAACAGGTTAGCGTCTTCTGACGGTTTGGCTTCGGCTTCTGCTTCCACTGCTTCAGGCTTCAAACCCCCAACAAAGCCCATCACAACATCCTTCACTTCCTCAAAATTCTTTATCCCAAAAATCACCGCCTCAGCAACCTTCCCGCCCCCACTCCCACCAGCACTCGAGAAACCTGCAGTCTGAATAGAAACCTTACCCAACCCAAAACGCCTAGAAACTGGACCTTGAAAAATATTAACATTAGTAATTCGATTGTATGGAACAAAACTCTTATTCCTCCACCAAACACCTTTCATAACTACAACCTTATCACCATCAAGTACATACCTAATCGAAGAATGAAACCTCGGAATCCAATACAACGCAATTGCAACAACAACAAACAGCGGTGCAAAAAACCCCACAGCAAGCACAACCCCAGCCTCAAACGAAGACAACATAACCAAAGATACAATCAGAACCATCCACCAAACAAACCCCCCAAACAACACCATCACCAAATAAGCCCGATAAAGCCCCTTCAACCCAGCGTCAGCACCAAACTCCTTAACTACACCCATACAAACGCCCTCCACAACAATAATGGGATAATCTCAGCTTTAACTCTTAGCCACTATTTCAGGTACAAATACAGTAACATACTATACAACATCATAAGAAACCCAACTACGACTACTTCAAAAGCCAAAACTAATTGCCAATTAATCATATACGAACAATAAAGCGAAACCAAGAACGCATACAACACCAAGCGAAAACTTAAAAAACCTCAAAACACCCACAAACAAGGGGTTGCCGGCCAAAGGGCGCGGGACCCACCCGATCCCATCCCGAACTCGGAAGTTAAACCGCGCTCCGTTTCCGGTATTAGTGTGGTCTTCGGCCATGTGAAGCCAGAAAAGCTGGCAGCCCCTTTCAGACATCCGTGAAAATCCCTAAGATTTATAACTTGGTGAATATAGTTTTCTGAAGTTGTGGCAAACTTGATACAACTAGAGACACTGCCAGCGCAAGGACTATTTCCAGGGCAAGATGCCCTAAGTTGGATATTTCAAATAATCTTCACACTGCTGTTCATAGTCTTTGTCTTTTACGGACAAAGAATACAAATGTACATCATGGTAAGAGAGATAGAAGGTTCTTTACTGCGTCTCAAATTTATACGAGACGAAGGACGTAAAATCGCAATAGAAACAATAAAAGAGATAGGAAAACCTGAAACAGATCCAGCCGAAAGAGTTGACCAGTTTCTAGAATATGTAACAATTCCTCCCGAAAGCATGGATCCCGCAGGTGTCGTGTGGAAGCTTGAACACATATTGGATGTACGAGAAACCCGCTTTAAAGACGAAGTAAAATTAATGGCACCTGCAGCCGATGAGACCAACATAAATAATCTGGAAAATACATTAGAAGCTGCTTCAGCATTAAACATAATCTACAAAGTTATTCGTCACTTTTATATCTTAGGAAAGAAAACCCTTAGCCTTTACATTATCATGCAAATTCAAATGATACTTCCATTGATAATGCGGGAGGCAGAAGCTTATGCAAGTGCCCTCAAAGCTTTTTCATATGGTCAACCCATAGGGGATGGTGCTGGCGCCCTTGTTGCAGCCAGACTAATGCACGGGCACAAAAAGAAGAAAGTCGAAAAAGACTGCGTTGTAGCTAAAGTTCCTCTAGAGGGAAGAACTGCTTATGTTATAAAGGCGGAAGGCCCCGGTGGAAATGTGGGAAAGCCAGGAGAGGCAATAAAGAGGGTTGTAGATGAGAATAATGGAAAAATCACGACAATAATTATGATAGATGCCGCGTTGAAGCTTGAAGGTGAAAAGCCTGGTGAAGTAGCTGAAGGGGTAGGCGCAGCCATAGGTGGTCCTGGAACAGAACAGTATAAAATCGAAGAAAGTATTCTGAAATACAAAATTCCTATAAACGCAGTAATTATCAAAGAAGACATTGGCGACGCTGTGTCACCAATGAGGAAAGAAATTTTTGAGGGAACCGAGGTTGCAGTTGAACGAGTCAAGCGAGTAATCAAAGAGAAAACGAAGGAAGGAGACACAGTAATAGTTGCTGGCATAGGGAACAGCATTGGAGTGGGGCAATGAAATGAGCGCAGAAATTGAAAAGCCTGAGAGAAAATTTTCTTCAATTGTACTCATCGTCATCATTGTTGTACTGGCCTTATCCTTAACTTCGTTATACCAAGCCTATGAATTGTTTCTGATGGATGACCCCACTATGGGATATTATTTGTTAATTGGTTTCATTGGATTAATTCTATCCACTTATATGCTGCTCCAAACTAGAAGACGCGTGCAAAAATTCACTTTAGAAACAAAACCTGTTACCACAACAATAATTTGTCCAAATTGTGATTTCAAAGAAGTTAGAAACTACGAACGAGGCGATTATATACTCAAGGAAATTGGACCATGTACAAAATGTGAAGGAACCAAAATGATTTCTGCAATATACCGTGAAATCCAAGAGAAGAGAAAAGAAGAGAAAGTCTTCACCTAAGTTAAAACTTCACACCCATCTTTTAGAACCAAAACGGTATGTTCTGCTTGGGCTACGGGTTTTCTACTTGCTTCTATGAAAACAGGATACGACATTAGACATTTAGAGTGTAGAAGTTCTTGAAACGCTTTAAAGTGTTGTTCTTGGGGCACAACCTTTTTCAGCCAACGTTCTGCGAAAGGTAAAGTTTTGAAGTTCGTTTCGATGTATTCAAGAAGGCGTTTAGCGTATAGACTTTTCAACGATTTGCGCTTCACAAACCTAAAAATCGTTTTTTCATCTTCGTCTTTTACTCTGCCAACTGCATTTGCAACTGTCACGAAGGGTTCGATTGCTACCACTTCACCTTCTCTTATCTTAGAGCCTAGAAAATGTGAAACATTAGGTATGGATTTCCCAGTATGGATTAAATATCGCCCAATTTGATGGCCAGTCAAGTTTGAGATTGGTTTGCATCCGTATGTTTTAATGGTTTTTTCAATTGCAGAACCAAGTTTCGATGTTGAAATGCCAGCATAAATTGTTTTCACTGCAACTTTCAAAGCCTCTTCAGCTGTTCGTACAAGGTTTTCATGCTCTGAACTGAAACGTATTGTAACTGCAGTGTCTGCAATGTATCCATCTAAGTGTACGCCAATGTCTACTTTTACAAGAGAGTTAAGTGGAATATTTTGCTTGTCATCTGGAGGCGATGTATAGTGAGCTGCAACTTCGTTTACAGAAACGTTGCACGGAAAAGCTGGCTTTCCCCCCTTTCCACGAATCAAATCTTCTGCTTTTTCACAAATCTCAATCAAAGGCATTTCTTCACGTACGAAGTGCTTCATTTCTTCTCGTACTTCTCTAGCAATCTTTCCAGCATGTTGATATTTTTTTAAGATATCGTTTGGCAGGCTCATGGCTTCTAAGCACTCCGTTTTCTTTAATCGGAAGAAGGTTAAAAGAGTTTAGACACGGAAGATGTTGAGTATCAAATAAGTTGGCAAAATAAGCCTTATTACAAATGTTGCCAGTAGTGGCTAAAACAGCCGACAAGTTTGTTGAGAAGAACGGTGAAAGGAGTCCTAAAGTGAAGGTTGTTGTATTAGCGCTAGGCAAGACGAATTTATTGTAGGACTAAAGAGACGGTTCGATCATCTTATCTGAAAGAGTGACGAATTTGTTTCCGCCAACATGGTAGATGAGCCTTGCCTTTCCAATATCAAATTCATCTTTGAAGCTATCCTCGTTTGCATATGCTTCTATTACTTCGCCGACAAAGATATCATGGTCACCTGTTGCAAAGGTTTGCTTTAGCTTGCATTCCAGATGAGCAACACATTCTTTGATTATTGATGTTTTAACGGCTTTGGCAGGTAAGGGTGTTAGTTTTGTTTCTTTGAATTTGTCATAGGTTTTTCCGCTACATCTGCCACAAAATAGAGTTTCTTTCACGATATCAATGGGCGGAACGTTTACAACAAATTCTTGTGTTTCTTTTATGAGTTTGTATGAGTGGCGGGTCGGTCTAACGCTCATAGCGATGAGGGGTGGATTAATTGAGGTAGGCATTGCCCAAGCTAATGTAATTATGTTTTCTTCACTGGCTTTGCCGCACGTTACTAATACAGTGTGCATTGGATGCAAAAATCTGTAGGCATTGGAAGGACGAGTCTTGACTTTCTTTATTCCCATGATGGAACCTCATATTAGCGTGTTATGAAGAATTCTTTGACGATGTCTTTAGCCTTTTCTCTTTTCTTCTGATGTTCCAAAAGGAATTTGGTCACTCTTTCTGTTAGTATTGTCTTACAGTCACCGCAGAGTATCTCTCCAGCTTTGCATTCCCTAACGAGTTCAGCAAGTTTTTCGTCGTTTTCTTCGAATAGATAGAGGAAGTATTGGTATAT
>Ga0209635_10002746_pt1 | contig 13590 bp, 16 predicted proteins | sample DeeMarSWOR230_32_FD_187463 | JGI IMG/M metagenome (GOLD analysis project Ga0209635, IMG submission 187463) | Marine sediment microbial communities from White Oak River estuary, North Carolina - WOR-2-30_32 (SPAdes) (version 2) | ecosystem: Environmental > Aquatic > Marine > Intertidal zone >...
GCCTGAGTGTTAAGTCGATTAGTGGTTGGTTAAAGACTTCTTTTAAGATTTTAAAGCGTGCTAATAGAACTAATTTCTTAAAGGCCTGTGGTGTATATGTTCTCAAGTGCCCCATAAATAACTCAGCTCTTGGTCTAAATCCTAGTCTCGTGCGTGCGTGTACAGGCCCAGAAATAGATAAGAAACCACCGTTCTTCAAAACTCTGCATATCTCCCTTAAGGTATTATTATCATTAGGCGAGTGCTCTGGACCTTCTGAGAACAGAGCGACATCGAACACCCTATGCTTGAATGCATTTGATCCCAATCTGCGAAAACATATGATGGTTTTGGATCCTTGGATTCATTAACGGCTCTTCTTAACTTTCTCACAGAAATATCTAGCCCAATGGTAACTTTGGCATATTTGGCTAACCAAGTGGTAAACCAACCATCTGAGCACCCAATATCCAAGACAAAAGTTTGCTTCGTTAGAAGTCCGCATAAGAATTCTTTATGAATTTTCATCAACAATTGACGATCAGTGTCTTGATACATCATCTCCTGATGAGGCACCTCTCCCTCTTTCTCATAAAACTTAAACAGTTTCTCACGTAATTCGCTCATGGACTTCTCTTCCTAATTTTTGCTTGCCCGCACGCAGTTCATGCGGGCATTACTACGTGCGCGCGTGAGAGAGCAAATATTCACTAATGTATTTCCCTGCTCTTTCAACACTTTGAGATGGGGTACTGTGGCATTCTTTGAGAGCTGGCAATCCATGTTGCACTATAACCCAATCGTTGTAACCTACGGTTTTTAATAGATTGTAGATACCTACCAGATCAATTGTTCCTTCTCCAATTTCTACTGGTTTTCCATCCTTTTTGATGTCTCTTAGATGTATATGGTCTGTTCTCTCTATGTATTCAGATATAATTCCCGTTGGATCGATTCCTCGATTCACAGCCTTTTGAACATCAATTGTTAGATGCACGAAACTGGGATCAGTCAATTCACATAGTTTTTCAAGCCTATCTCTACTGCTAATGATTTGCCTATGATTAAAGGGATGATACGTAGCTTCTACTCCGAAATCATCACACAATCTGCCAACTTTGTTCAACCCTCTAGCTACACTTGCGATATCCCTTTCGTTTGCTCCTTCAGTTCTTTCAAGGGGACCTTCTATCAGTAGACGTTCACATCCTACTGCACTCGCAAACTCTAAAATTGAAGGGATAAGTCGCCTTAGCCAGCGTCTACGACGCCACCAAATCTTGGGATGTATTCCTTTGTAGATGGTGTAGAAGTCTCCCCACACATGAATTGCTGCTAATTGAAGTTTAGTCTCCGATAATATGTTAATGAACTTGCGCCTTTCCTTAAAAAAGGGAGAAACATTTACATCCATTGTCTCAAAGCCATCAAAATGTGCGCGTGAAATTGCTCTCATAGCGTCAAAGAGCTCTTCAGGAGTTAGCTGATAGAATCTGGTGGGATGAAAAGGCTTAGTATCAAAGCCGAACCGCATATCCTCCTCTCTCCTTGCCATATATTTTCGTTCAGCCGAAGTGATAAGGTTTTTGGAAGGCCCCACGTTTCACTATTGTACGGAGATATCCTTGTTTATGGCTCAATGACTACTTTAAGTCCATTATAATCTCCGTGCTTTGTTGCCACATAAAACGCTTCCGAGATTTCTTCAAGTGAGAATTTGTGAGTTATCAGAAACTGAAGTTTCGCTGCGTAGCTTTCTATTCGCGTTATAGCATCGTGGTGGTTTCTTGACTCGTACCCCCGACTCGTTCTGATCTTAGCCTCCTTCGCTTGCAGCCGACTAAGTCTAATAGGCTTTTTTCCCTGAGGGATGCCAACGACGCATATTGTTCCTCGAGGTTGGATGATATCAATAATCGAATCTATTGTTTGGGATGGCCCACCGACACATTCAAAAACGATGTTTGGAAAGAGCTCTTGACTTTTCATTTCATTCGGTTTAATGGTGTCCATGGCACCCAATTCACGAGCGATTTTGAGACGAAAAGAGTGTGGATCACACACTACAATCTTTGAGGTATATTCGGTGCTGCATATGTGAGTGATAAGCTGCCCGATTGCACCTGCACCTACAACAAGTACAGTGTCACTCTTCTTCACTTCCGCAACGTCAATTGCATGTAATCCGCATGCCATTGGTTCAGAAAGTGTGGCAAGTGACGAATCCAGTGTCTTTGGAATCTCAAAAATATTTTGTTGAGGAACTGAGACGAACTCAGCAAATCCACCTGCACGTTCAAACCCTACATTGCTGAAATGCTCACAAGTTGTCTCAATCCCATGTTGACATGACCAACAAATACCACACGGAATACTTGGAGACACAACAACTTTCTTGCCATCGAATTCTGGTCTGCTGGCTTCCTTCACAATTCCACAAATCTCGTGCCCTAGTCGTAATTCATTGAACTCAGAAGAGCGTTTTAGAAGTTTTGCTCTCCGAGCCGCTGCAAGCATCAACATCCTCCATTTTTTCCACCTATCGAACCTCCGTCTATAGATATTCCGATCAGTTCCACATATTCCGCAAGCTTCCACACGCAACAGAGCTTCGTCCTCAAGTATCACCGGCATATCAACATCGCGTATCTTGAAGGTTAGATTATGAACGTTTAGGATGGCAGCTCTCATAAAGACACCAAAAATTTGTCAGCTGTAGGATGTCTCCAAGTCCATTTGGTGCTGAGGGCGTGTTTATTCCTCAAATATTTCAGAACACACACAGAGCACATTGGTTTGAGAAATCACCGAGTATTTTCCTTGTCAGGAATTCAGGGAAGCAACGGTTAAGCGTGTTAATGTAGAAGAAGTCATAATTCTTGTGGAAAGATATCCAGCAGTCGTTGCAGGAACCTAGAAACTGCTTCTGAATTCTTTTGGTTTCTCCTGAACTCCAGATTTCGTCGAGAGACTGTTCATATAAATTGCCCAGCGTGATCTTCTTATGACAACACAAAGGCAAGTCACCATTTGGATAGACCACAATTCTGCCTCCGATGCTTTGACACGGGATTCTAGCTCTTCCCTGAAGCCAGTCTTGATAGCACAGCAAGTAGGGATCGGTTTCATCTCTCAGATCATAGCCCTGAAGAACGTTAGTTTCTCTCTTGAACATGTCCTCAACGTCGAAGAGGCTAAAGTTCGCAAAAACGCTGACGGCGAAGCCAATTCCCCTCTCCTTACAATAGTTCTTAACAAACAAAAAGTCCTTGTAAGAGTTCCAAGGCGTGGCAGAATAAACTAATGTAATATCCGTGCGTGCCCTTAATTCGTTAACTATGTGGTCTATCTTGTCGAAAATGTCTATTCCTCGGATAAGGGCGTGTGTTTCTTTACCTCCATCCAAAGAAACATGCAAATTCTCAACTTCAAACTCGTAAACAACATCGATCAGCAAATCATCCAAGAAGCCATTTGACAAAAGAATGTATTCACGATCTTTGACAAGATCAAGTATTTCTCTGAACCTTGGATGGAGCAAGAACTCTCCTCCCTCCAAGCCATAACTTGTATGATAATGGGAAGAGTTTGTACATTCAGCATCTACAATTCCTTCTATAACCTCTGGACTCAAATCCACCTTTGGATTCTGCTCCCAGATTTTGCAGTGCACGCAACGAGCATTACACCGATTCGTCGCATAAATCATAACCCACCTTATACGCCTCCTCAGAGACTGGTTTAGATAATACAGTGCCGTCTCAAAGTTCTGCAACTTCGCCTTGATTCCCACGTTTTATGCCAGCGTCTTCAGTTTATGCAAAGTGACTTAGTATCTCCAATGCCACCCGCATTTCTCATATGTCCAAGCATGCCCATTGTTCATGTACCATTCTATAGTTTTCTTCAGACCTTGCTCAAACTCGACTTCTGGCTTCCAACTCATGAGCCTTTGAGCCTTAGCTTTACTCGACATCAACGAGGTAACATCCTTCGGTCTTAGTCGAGTAGAATCTTCAACCACAGGCTTTTCCCCATTTCCCGTAGCCCTCTTTATCATTTGCAGTATACGAGACATCTTAAACGTTTTTCCCGTTCCAATATTGATAATTTCTCCCTCGATATTCTCTGTTTCCATAGCCAACACTATTGCTCGCACTGTATCATCAACGTACGTATAGTCTCTGCCCGTATTGATGTCTCCAACTTTTATGCTCTCTTCTTTGAGACACTGTCTAATCATCTCAGGGATGAACCTGGGCAGACTATCCCTTGGACCGAATGTGTTGAACGGTCTCAAGATAACTATCGGAATATTATGCTCGAAGTGCATTGTCTGAGCCCAAAGGTCTGCCGCAAGTTTTGCCACAGCATACGTACTTTCAGGAGTTGTCGGATGCTGTTCATCCATAGGTGTATATACAGCTGATCCATAAACTTCGCTGCTGCTCACATGAACAACCCGTTTGATTTGGTTGTCCAGACAAGCCTTGAACACGTTTAGGCTTCCAACAGCGTTTGTCTCCGCCATGTTTACTGGTAGTTGGTAACTCATTGGAATAAATGCTTGAGCTGCAAGATGAAGAACATAGTCATGCCCTTTCATCACCGTGGTCAACATTTCAGAGTCTCTTACGTCTCCTGAAATTAATCGTATACCATTTTCTTTAGGAAGATTTTCTCTAATCCCAGAGCTAAGATTGTCATAGATTGTGACATAATATCCGCTTGAGACAAGTTGGCGAACCAATGAACTGCCTATGAATCCTGCGCCGCCCGTGACGAACACTTTGTTACTTTTCACTTTTTCAATCCCTCTATTAAGGATTCAGCTATGAATTGTTGAACCTCTCTTTTGATGTGAGGATAAAGGGGTAAAGATAACACTCTCTTAGCACAGTCTTCGGTGACGGGGAGAAAGCCTTCATAATATCCAAAAAGGGATTTGTAGAAAGGTTGTAGATGAACAGGTGGAAATGCAACAACGGTTTCTATCCCTTTCTCAGCAAGAAATTGCATAACGCTGTCTCTCTTTTCACCTTCCATAAACTTGACAGTGAAAAACATGTAAGTATGGGTAGCATTGGGCATTACAAATGGTAGCTGAATATCATCTACAGTTGAAAGCAGAGTTTCATAATATCTAGCTGCCTCTTGCTTCTTCTTAATAGTCCAATCCAGCCGTTTAAGTTGAACAATGCCAAGCGCAGCCAAGATGTCAGACATTTTATAGTTATACCCGATTGAGACATGATGAAACCTAGAATCTTGACCGTGATTTCGTAATAACCGAGTCTTTTCAGCAATTTTCTCATCATTAGTTGTGAGCATGCCTCCTTCCCCCGTAGTCATATTTTTATTTGGATAGAAGGAGAAACATGCTATGTTTCCAATTGCTCCTGCTTTACGGGACTTATAGGTAGCACCATGAGCTTCTGTTGCATCTTCGATAACGCAAAGATTGTTTTCTTCAGCAATTTCTAATATGGGATCCATGTCAGCTGTTTGGCCACCATAGTGGACCACTATTATGGCTTTAGTCTTAGATGAAATCGATTTTTCAATGCTTTTGGGGTCAATATTGTATGTTTTAGGATCTATATCAACAAATACTGGTTTTGCTCCTACGTAAAGGACACAGTTGGCTGTAGCTGCAAACGTAAAAGATGGGACTACGACCTCATCTCCAGATTTTATGCCAGTCGCTGAGACTGCCAAATGCAAAGCGGCTGTACCATTTGAAGTGGCTAATGCATATTTGCGCTTCAGATGATCTGCAAAATCCTGTTCAAACTTCTCCACATACTCCCCTTGTGACAATCGCTTATTCCTGACAGCATTCGCAACAGCGCTTACGTCCTCTTCGGTTATATAGGGATCAGCGTAGAAAATTTTGCCATAAGACATACAAACCACGCTCAAAATTCGGATTCTTTGAATGCTCTAAGTAGACTCACTTCGAGACATCTTTAGCCTCTCCGCTAATCTCTGCTCCATTCTTTTCAACAAAATAGCTACGGTACTTATTACAAACGATTGGATAGAGATAAATAAAAGAATGACTCCAACAAGCGACCATCCGGCGTGCCATGTACCACTAATGAACAATTCAATTGATATCCAACCCAGAATGATTACTGCAGGTATCATACCAAGTGCAGAAATTATAGAAAATAGGAAAACCGGATTGTGAAGTCTTGCCAACTTCCAAACAGAAGTTAAAATTTTGAACCCGTCCTTCCAAGAGCTTAGTTTTTTGTTTCCCACCCTATCCTTGTAATTTATGGGAATCTGAGTGATTCTGGCTTCTTTTGCAGCTTGGGCAGCAATTTCTACTTCCACATCAAAGCCCCGTGTCTCCAAATTCATCTGCTTCGCAAAGTCAGATCTCAACATATACATCCCTGAACACACGTCTTTTAGGTTTGTTCCAAAGAGAAAATTGAAAGACTTGGTTATCAACCAATTGCCTAAACGATTTAGCCATGGAATATTGCCTCTACCATTGGTGCGGAATCCGATGATTTCATCATAACTAGTTGAATGTGGCAAGAACTTCGCAATATCCTCAGCTGCATATGTGCAATCTGCATCCATCACTATCAAAAACGGTGTCTTTACCTGTTCTATTGCCGTCTTGATAGCCATTGACTTCCCAACTCCATGTTGCCGAGTTACCTTCACTCCATTTTGTTGGGCAAGTTCAAAAGTGCCGTCATCAGAATAGCCATCTATCACTATAATGTTTTTGTAGCCTTCTTGCTTTAATTCCCTTATTACGCTCTCTACGGCTTCCTTCTCGTTTAATGCGGGAAGCACAACCGTTACATCTTCTTTTTGAATCATTTTTAATCCTCTTCATGAATGTTATTTCTGAGCGTGAGAAACAATGAATTATCAAACAGGCTACTTTTCGCCTCATTTAAACACATAAGAAAAAAAATTCTATAACAATTCAACAAGTTTTCTAGAAATAGGATACATCTACTAGCATAAAGTGTCAAATCATATAATCATGTTTTTCACAATTCGTCCGAGACCGTCTCTCAAGCTCACCTTTGCTTCAAACCCCAGAATTTCCTTAGCCTTCACTGGCTCTCCATAGCTCTCCTTAATATCGCCCTTTCTTGGGGCACCATAAATCACCTTAGGACTTCTCGCTGTTGCTTCTCTTACCATGAGCACCAACTTGTTTATGGATATAGGTACCCCAGTACATACGTTAAAAATCTCCCCTAAAGCGTTGCGTCTTTCCAATGCCAGCATGGTCGCCTCAACAACATCATCCACATACACAAAATCTCTAGTTTGTTCACCTTCTCCAAAAACAGTCAAAGGCTTATTACCCAAAGCATTTCTTAAAAACTTCACTATCACTCCACTATAGGGATTATGTTGCTGCCCAGGACCATAAACATTGAAGTACCTCAATACAACAAAATCAAGCCCATAGCTTCTTCGAAATGCCTCACAATAATTTTCCGCGCAAACCTTAGAAGCAGCGTAAGGCGATGCAGGATTTAATGAACAATTTTCTTCAAGTGGTAACTGCCTTGCCTCACCATAAACAGCCGTTGAAGAAGCAAAAACAAACCTCTCAACACCTTTCTTCCCTATCTCACCCAAGATGTTCAATGTTCCATTCACATTAACATCATGAGTTTCAAAAGGATCACTTACAGATTGTTCAACATCAATCAACGCAGCCAAATGAACAACTTTGTCAACCCCTTCCACAATGTGCTCAACAATCTTTCTGTCTCGCACATCACCCTTAACCACCTCAAAATTATCATTTTTTAGATGTGGACGCAAATTCTCTAACTTACCTGAGTAAAAATTATCAAGAACAATAACTCTGTACCCCTTTTCCAAGAGCTTGCTTATCAAGTGACCCCCAATAAAGCCTGCACCGCCCGTCACGAGAACCTTGGATGACTCACTCATCTTTTCAACCCTCACTATTTGTCATGTTCAACCAAATTCCAACAAAACGGTCATGATACTCGAACTGCTGCGAAGTCATGTTGTATAGCCAAAGTTCAAAGAAAAGATGATAGAAAAATCCATTGCTTGCCACATCCCACGTTGAGCTTTTGCCAACAGCGAAAACCCGATCATTAATTTCAATGGTTTCAACATTACAATAATTCTCGGTGGTAGAAATTTCAAGAACGCTGAATGTCATCAACCTTTCCAATTCTTCACTTTCTCCTAGGAAAAATTTATACTCAAAAAGAGGAGCCACTGAACTGGGCGTTCCACCTGTGGCATTAGGTAAAGACTCACTTTGGTTTCCAAGCTTAACATATATCAAATAATATGCCAAGCTTCCCAAATGATTTTTCACGCCAAGATAAACTTGGTTTGGAACATTTACAGTAATGTTAAATGGATAACCCTCAATCAGATGGTCATCTGTCAAAAGCCATAACTCAGAAAAATGTGCCCCACCAGAAGAAGGCGAGAACATGAGAAAAGTTGGCGAAGCAATGATTAGACACAGTAGAAAACAAGAAAGCACATACAAAGACTTAACATCATCAAGACTCATCAACTTTATTTACCTCTGGTCTCATCTTTGAAATCTTTCGACAATAACTTTCTTCAACAGAGTCCCAACCCAAAAAACCAATTAATATGACTAGAAAAATCCCAAAGACAGAACTGGCTACAATCAAAGAAACCTGCTGACCACGTTCAACTTCAAGAGTATTAACGGACACAGCAATCTCACTTTCCAAACTCGTCAACTTATCATACGCTAATTGAGCAAAGTAAATTGCACCGCTGAAGTTCCCATCTCTATAACACATTTCAGCATCAGCTAAATCGTCTCCAACCTCATTCACCATACTCAAAAAGACAGACACATTCCCCTCCGCCTTTTCAGCCATCAAAAGAGTGTCGTAGACAGAAACCAAGCCATTTTGGGCTTCTAAGATAGCTGAATGTGCGATTTCCTCATCTACAACACCAGAAACGTTCATAGTGAACATTGAAAATACGAAAAAAATCGCAAATCCAGCAATAAACCGCTTAAAACAAAACAATTTCAATCCCCACCGATCACTGGAACCTACGCGACTACTTAGCCGAAACCATCCGCTCTAAAATCTCTTTCTCGCAGTTAACTTTTTCAACCTGCTGACTAATTCTTTGTGAACGTTCCACATAATTTTCAAACCTTTCTAAGAACTGTTTTCCCTTCTCTGTAATAATAAAGCCGTTACAATCACCCTCAGTGCAAACAAGCTCAAACCTCAAAACATCTCTCAAATACCGTTTCAGCAACTTGTAACTTAAGTTACATTGATACATTATGTGCGTCTTTCTGGCACCTTCTTTAACTATCTCCAGAATCTCAGCTATAATCTGAAGCCTATTTCTATACTTCGCCAAATCAAAACCTCTAGAATCCAGATTCAAAAGTCAGAAATCACACGAATACGGAATCGATTCACTTAGCCTTCAAGTGGAGCCAGCCTCTTCCACCTTTTTTCAGCTGCTGGTTTTGCCTCTTTCCACCCTGTTTCTCTTCAACAGGCCACATCCCCTTTCGGCTTTTATTCTTTCTTTGAGACGCGGCGATTCGTTTACCAAACTTTCGCCAACCACCCACACTAGGAGGAGGCGTATCTTGCTTAGCCTTGACTTCATAAGGGGCATCATACTTCTCTAAAATCTTCCCAAAATCTGGCGCTTTGAAACGCCTTGTTGCAGCAATCACCGTACCACGATCAAGAAATAATAACTCAAAATCCTTGCTAGCTATTCCCTCAGCTCTAACCTTGTCGTCTATCCGCTCCCTCCACAGAAGCCTCCACTGCCGCTTAAGTTCATCAACGAAACCGTTCCAGTCCCCAGCATCAGCTATGCAATCCCCCCCTGACGGGAGCGGACAAGACTCAATCATAACCTCACCTTTCTCCAAATAAAGCGCCTCTTCCAGAAACGCCTCCGTATGCCAATTGTAGATTCAGAATAGAACATAGACTACACATTTATAAGAATAGCAGTCTAACTGTTCTGAACCACTAGTATAGAAAAATGTTCTATATACCTATATGTTTCTAGAACACATGTCCAGAAAAACTAGACTAAAGGTTCCCAAACCTAAAATAAAAATCCAGAACATAAACTCTTTGTGTCTATTTTGCCTAACCTTGACAACTTCTTCAACTTAATTGACGATGGAGCTTGGCACAGCCTCAAAGAACTATCAAAACACTCCAACATCCCGAAGCAAAAACTCGAAGCCCTCTTTAAAATGCTCTCTGAAACCAACATAGTGGAATACGAAACTCATGGCGAACAAATTAGAATTAAAAGAGAATGGCAAAAAATACTGAAAAGACCCAGCGAAGAGCAAAAATATGGTGGAAAAGCTGCGGTAGGAACTGTCTTACTGCCTCCCAAAAAAAACATAAAGATACAAGGTATTCAACTAACAAATTTAACCGAAAAAGAAATAGAAATCAGTATGCGCATCAACAAGAATTTAGAAGAACTTGCCATAGACATCATAGAATAGCACTAAATCGACATGAATTCCTGTGCCTTGCGTAAGGTCTCCAGCAAAGCTTTACCATCCTCCGTAGCTTTGTATAAGATCCGCCCGTTACCATCATTGTCTTTCTTCAATAAACCATTCTCAAGCATCTCTGAAAGATAACGATTGAAACGTAAAAAATTCAGGTTAGCACGATACATGATTCTCGTTTTGTGAGCCCCATCTAAAGCTTCTGTGAGAATATCCACTACAACCTCTGTTCTACTTCTACGAGTCATCGATGCAAACCTCTACTTCCAATAGCTACTATATAACCACATATATATCACACTATTAAGATTATAAAAAATTAACTGTTGCCAACTCTATCAATAATCTAATCTACTGGAGCATGCTTTTTCACTATTTCACCTCTAGAAGAATTTTCTGAAAAAAAGCCTCAGAAATTATTTAAGCTCATACAGAGAATCACTATCAAGGGTGCCACTTGAATGCTACCCCAAATAGACAACATCATCGAATTACTCAAAGACGGCAAGTGGCACACAATAAAAGAGATTAGTAAAAAAACTAACCTGCACGAATTCAAAATAGAAATACTGACCCAGTTTTTAGCGGATTACTCCTTTCTCGAATTCAAGAAAAAAGAAAAAAGAGCAAAACTAACAACGATATTCACAGATTTTCTTAGGAAACTATAGTGATTAAGAAAGACTAGACAGACATAAGAGCGTCCAAATTGCGGTAAGCTCTCAGAAAATCTGCTCCTCGCTCAGTAGTCTCAAAAAAATGGCTAGTCGCACTCTCACTTTTAACAAACATTTTCAAAAGATCCTTTTTTAAGAGAAAACGAAGATACATCTCCAACTGCTTAAAACTTAAATTACATTTATACATGATAGAGGTTTTCCGCACCCCACCCGCAGCAGAGGCTAGTATGTCTGCGATAATATCCAATCGCCCTCTGTGGGATGACTTTGTCTCACTTGTCGTCTGAACCAAAAACCTTCTCACCAGACCTTCTCGCCTACAATATCTCTAATAGGTATACCGCCATTTAAACATTATTTAATATTGCCAGTCAAATAAAACCGGTTGAAAGAAGAGTATGTTATGGAATTTTGACATAGAACTAAATAATTTCGCCGAGCAAGTGCGATTGAAAAGCATCAACAACTTTTACAGAAACAAATTCTCCAAGCAAACTTTCCCCACCACTGCGTTTAATTACAATAGGCTTGTACGCAAAATTCCGCCCAACAACTGACCTCGGTTTTCCCATCTCATCAACCAATATTTCCCCTCTCCAACCATTCCAATCTTTGTTTCGCTTCAAAGCAATATGGCGAGCCATACTTGCTAAACATACGCTTCTATGCTTTATTTCGGAAGAAGGCACCTGTGACGCCATATCTGCAGCACGAGTTTTAGGTCTAGCAAAAAACTTGGATACATTCACAATGTCTGGCCCAGCTTCTTCAATGAGTCTATAGGTGCGCTTAAAAGCGCTCTCACTTTCTCCTGGAAATCCTACAATTACATCAGTTGCAATTGTTGATTGCGGAAATGCTGTTTTATACTCTTCAATTAACGAGATGAAATCTTCAGTTGAATAGAAGCGGTTCATTTGTATCAGAACATTGTCATCGCCGCTTTGAACTGGTAGATGCAAGAACTTGAAGACTTTCTCATCTTCAAAGGCTTCTATGAGTTCATCAAAAATGTCTGACAGATGATTTGGTGTCATCATTCCGACGCGAATGAAAAAATCACCTTCAACATTACAGATATTTTTCAGCAGTTTAGCTAAATTTGTGCCAATGTCTCTTCCATAACATGCTGTGTCTTGAGACGTTAACCAGAATTCGCGAACGCCTTTTTTCAAGTCTTTTTCTGCCTTGTTTACAATTTCCTTAACAGGATAGCTTCTAAGCTTACCTCGAGCAAAGCGCACGCAGCAATAGCTGCACGAGCCTAAACATCCATAGTTAATTGGAATAATGCTGATTTTAGGATTGACATGGATGTGAGGCAAGTCTAGTTGAGGCATGTCCATTAAAGAGCCTTCTAGCATTTCAACGTATTCACCCTCAGAAACTTTTTCAATAATATTGACAATCTTCTTTCCTAAAGCTGGACCAGCCACCGCGTCTAGACGAACTTCTCTACGCAGTCTTTCCAAATTTACAAGTGGCAAACAACCAGTTATAACGAGCTTCTTTTCTCTGGGTACTTTTTTCAGCAAGTTTATCATGCGATTTTCGGTGGGAGCTTTAACTGCGCATGTATTATAGAGCACCAAATCGGCCTCATGGAAGTTGCTTGTTATCGTGTGGCCTGCGCTCACGAGACAGCCAGCAAGGACTTCCGCATCCGCAATACTGCTGGAGCAGCCAAAGCCTTTAACATAAATTCGCATTGTGGCACCGTTGTTCAAAATATACAGGTTTAAGTCACAAACAGAAACATAAACGTTCTCTGGAAAATGGATTTTTACATAAACGCGAAAGAAAGTGACGGAAGACTTAAAAGAAGAGTCACCAACATGATTAGCGCATATTTGTAACATATTATATAGAGCTATAACACTCAAGTGCTATGGCTTACAAATACCCACAGAAGGGAGGAGGCAACACAAGAATGAAACTTATCACGTTACATCTCCCCGAACCATATATTAAAGCATTAGACCGCCTTGTACTCGAGCAATTCTACCCAAATCGTGCAGAAGCCATTCGTGTAGCTATACGAGACATGTTGACGACCGAGGTTTGGGGGAGGCAAAAAAATGGTTGGCGAAAAAGCAACTAACAAAGCACTCCAGCACGAATGGAAAGGTGCTTTAGGGCTAACTGATAGTGTCGAAGTACTTGATCGGCGTCGAGTTGTGGTCATTGGCATCGGAGGGCTTGGAAACAACACGGTTACGCAGCTTACAAAGATGGGAATAAAAAATGCATACACAATAGCTATCAACACCGATTCGCTTCATCTAAATGCATCTCAAGCTGACGAAAAGATATTAATCGGCGAAAAACTGACTCAAGGTCTAGGTACCAGAGGAAACACAGCTTTAGGAAAAACTGCCATAAAAGAGA
>Ga0209635_10002747_pt1 | contig 13588 bp, 2 predicted proteins | sample DeeMarSWOR230_32_FD_187463 | JGI IMG/M metagenome (GOLD analysis project Ga0209635, IMG submission 187463) | Marine sediment microbial communities from White Oak River estuary, North Carolina - WOR-2-30_32 (SPAdes) (version 2) | ecosystem: Environmental > Aquatic > Marine > Intertidal zone >...
AGGAATATATAATTCCTGATTGATTTTTTGCTTCTTTTAATTACCAGTTAGGATTTTTCAAGTGCTGAAATTGGGGAAAATTCGAGCGCCGTTGACATAATCAATCGGTGTCGGGCAGAACCCACCACAAAATTATTATTAGGAAATCTTCTTTCTATGGCTCATAACAGCTGCCAGTAAAATTAATACTACGATTATAATTACTATTAAGATTATGAAAATTTTATAATTAATATTAAATAATTTATTATCTTTTTCCGGATGATCGTCAGGATCAACTGGATTGGTATCTGCATCATATTCTTCCTTATTTGTAAATCCATCTTTATCTTTATCTTGATTCGCATCACTTGAGTTAGTAGGGTTTAATCCATATTTTCTTTCCCAGCCGTCCGGCATCTCATCATTATCATCATCCGTGTCCATCCAGGATTGTAAATTATAATAATCACCATCCGGTAAATCATCATTATCGGTATCCAATGGTCTGTCATTTGGATCATTCGGGTTCGTGTCCAAATATTCCTCCCAATCGTCTAAATAATTATCGTTATCGTTATCGAGGTCTTCCGAATCGGGTAAGTTATCTTCATCCATATCTAAGTTTCGAATGTATGATAAATTTATGTATTGAAGTGCCGAGACATTCAGATTTGTAGATGAAAAGTTTACCCGGTAATAGAAATTTGACCCTTTCCAGATGAAAGTAGATAAATCTATGGAGTGCGAACCATTCGATAATATTTCCCAGTCATTTAATAAACTCAAAGAATTATACCAATTATGGTTATCTTGTGAGAATTGAATTTTAATATTTGTCTTATTTGGAATTGATGCTGTATAATTAAACTCATTGATCGAAGATGCATAATTTCCATAGAGTAGATTTGTTGAGATTAAACTGCCAAAGTTATCAATATTTTCAATACCATCAAATTTTATTAACCATACAGTCCAAATACCATATCCTGGACTCCATGATGAGCCGACAAAAATATACCCGCCATCATCGGCTTGTTGTACAGAATACCCATAATCTTCATATCTTCCACCGAATGTTTTACTCCATTCTATATCACCAGTAATATTTAATTTAACTAACCAAACATCTTCTGAACCATACCCATAAGATCTTGTGGTACCTATGACTATATATCCGTTATCAGCAGTTTGTTGTATTGAATAACCGTACTCATCAGATTTCCCACCATAAGTTTTTTCCCATAATATCTCACCATTTTCATTAATTTTTATTATCCAAAGTTCAAATCCACCAGGAATATCCTGGAAACTCGTTGTTGTAATTAGTATATAATTACCATCCGAAGTTTGACGAATCATTTCACCAAAATTTCTACAAGAATTTCCAAAAGTCTTATTCCATATTATTTCACCAGCTTCATTTATTTTTATTAACCAAATATCTTTACACCAATCACCATATGGTATAGTCTCACCTAAAATCAATAATCCACCCTCAGGAGTAATTTCAATAGAATTACCATAATCTTTATTTCTATCTCCAAAAGTTTTATTCCATAACATTGAACCAAACTTATCGATTTTTATAACCCATATATCTTCTTTACCACCTCCGTAAGAAGATGTTGTACCTATGATAATATAACCATCAGCGGTTAAATGGATTTCTGAGCCAAAATCTGATTCTTGACCACCAAATTTTTTATTCCATACGATATTACCCATAGAATCTGTTTTAATTACCAATATGTCTTCATTATCAACACCATACGCTGTAGTTGTAGCTAAAATTATATATCCATCGTCGTCAGTTTGAAGTACTGATTCACCATAGTCGTCTATACCAACCATTGTACTGGGGTTAATATCCCAACCATTAAATATTTTTTGCCATTCTACATTACCATTGGCATCGGTTTTTATTAGACAAATATTATAATCAAATACATGCAATGTTCCCACGATTATATACCCACCATCAGACGTTTGTTGGATTGAATAATTTTCATCTGTACCATCATTCTTTTCTATAATTTTGTAAAAAGTATAATTATAAGGTAAAAGTCTTACCTCAGTCCTTATCGTGTCTATAATTATATTCTTTTCATAATTTATTAATGAATCATTTAAAAAATTATCTTCAATATATCTAAGTTCAAAGCTTTGATTTGATATACTTCTTGACAATTGAGTAATTTGATTAATTTTTTGTAAATTATTAACTATTAATAAATTGTTATCTTGTTGTTCAGTTCCGAGTGTTATAATTTCAAAATTTAATAATATTAAACTAAGTGTTATAAATAACAAAATTATTTTAATAAAACTTTTTTTTGTTATTTTTATATTCATATTTTACCTCTTTGAAATTATTATCTTTATATGATATTATAGAGAAGTAAACAATATTCGATTAACAAATCAATCTATAACCAAAATTAATATTTAATGATCCATGATAAATATCTTTCTATTATAAATTAAATTTTTTTATTAAAATATAATTGATTAATACTAAACAAATTTATTTAATTTTATAATTCTATGATGTATAAAAATGTTTATAATTTTTCAAAAGGTCCCCTACTGTATATATAACTTGGTCAGGGCCATCATTGGCAGTATAATCAGTATAAAATGTCTCCTCAGGATCTACATTAGGATTTAAATCAAATTCTATCCATTTTATATACTCACCATTATAATGATTATATTTTTTAAATATAGTTTCCCAGCATGATTCACCAGCATTTGGATTATCTATCATATTACCAGTATATCCTATATCTTTATGTTGCTGACTATGTTGGTGTGTATCAGAATAATCTGAACTCATAGGATCACTATTATACAATTCAAGAATTTCAAAAAACATTGTATAATCTTCTGGGGTTGTCATTTCTGAATATTTAAACTCATCGTTCATAAAACCGTTTGGTCCTATAGATGATGTTGTTCCTGGGTAATTTGGATATCTATCATATTCTGCGTCAGAATGCTCGTCAGATAAAAATAAACCATAATGACCTAATTCATGGATTATGATTTTATACCCAACAATATCACTCGTCCAAGTTCTATCTTGAATTTGACCTGCAGCAGTTCTATGTTTTTTTGGTATATAAATATGTCCATAATTTTCACGACCACTTCCACTTTCTCTTGTTGGGTAATCATCTTTATCTTTTACAATACCCCCTGTATTTGCACACGGAGTAAAAGGACTACCATCATAGACTCTTATATCAACATATTTCCATATATAACTATTTTGATTAATATTATTATATATATATATGTCACTAACTACCATATGCCCATCAGTAACATCGAATAAATAATTTGACGCATATCCCATACCAATAATAAAACCAGTTAAATCAGTACCTATATTATAATCAAAAGCTACATTGAGTTTAAAACTATATACATCTTGTTCATTTTGTGGATTTTTATTTAAAATAACTTCCCAACCATCCTGAACACCATCAAAATCAGTATCAATATTTAATGGATCAGTCCAATATGATTGTACAACACCATCCAGATTTCTTGCAGGTCCTCCATATGGATGCTCATCAATTGTCCATTCATCTCCATCTTCTAACCCATCACTATCAGTATCTAGAGTATTATCAACATAAATGAACGGAACAGTATCAGATTCAATTTCTTCATTATCAGCTACCCCATCATTATCTGTATCCCAACCATTATAATAAGATTGATAAAAATAAGTTGGATTTGTGATGTAATGATAATCATTATTAAGAATTAATGCTCGGGTTCCCAATGTATTATATACATAGTTTGGAATATTATTCAGACCAGGGGGATTATCACTTCTGGGAGTATCTATATCCCAGCCATAATATTCAGCGGTATCCAATATTTTATCATCATCAGTATCTGCTTTTCCCCAATGTGTATCAACTTCACGTTCCACGTGAATCTCAAAAGTTTTTGATACCACCTCATAATCATTAATTAATGTTAATTTTCCAATATAAGTACCTTCTTGACTGAAAGTATAAACAGGAAATTGTCCAGAACCATCGCCATCATCATTAGGATCATTATTTCCAGACCAAGAATATCCATTTGGGTTATCATAATCAGTATCAGCACTATCTACTAAACCATCTTTGTCATTATCTTTTCCATCCGATCCTAGATCCGTATCTTGTGTAATATCGAAATCCCAAATCCATGTATATCCATTGTCTCCTTCTTTTGGAGTATTATCAGATAATATTTGAACCCAAAAATTCGTTGGGATATTTTTATAGATAGAATATACTGAGTTGAAATATAAATTTATACCATACGGATCTGCGAAATGATACAAATATGTATCAGATTTATATTCTCTAAATAATGAATCTTGATAACTTTCCAATAATGTCCATTTATTATTGTTGATATAAAAATATTTGAAATCGGTATAACCTATGTCACTGGTTGTATGGGTAATCTCAATAAGTATTAGTTCATCCTTACCATCACCATTAATATCTCCAAATCGATATAATCTAGAATCCGATTGTTCAAACCAATCTCTTGAGGTATCACCTTCAACTATGTATTCTTCAACCCAATCATTATCTTCATTGTTTTTATGAACATAAGATTTCAAACTGTCATCACTATTATCAATAACTGTTAAAATTAATTCATCAAAGCTATCCCCATCCAAATCTGCAAAATCATATAATTTATCGTTCCCTTCTTCAAACCATTCTAAAGTATCGTCATCTATAGTACCACATGAACACCATGCGTTATGGGTATCACTATATCCATAACATTTGGATGAAATACTTGTTGAGCCACTGGTTGAAATAGTTGTAATTATTAACTCATCAGTAGGATTTCCTATATCCTGTATAACATTTCCAAAATGATATAATTGTTTAGTACTCTTTTGCTTAAAATCTGCTGAGATACTATTTGCAAAACCTTTATGGGCCCATTGATTATCTGAAAATTCATAGATAAATGAAAATGCTTTAGTAGTATCACTCGGATAAAGATTAGTTCGAATTAATTCATCTTTCTCATCTCCATCAACATCTGCATAATGATATAGAATTGTATTTGATTCATGATCGCCCAAGGGCCTATTAGTAAAAGCTTCTCCGTTATCGAATTTGGATATGGAATTTAAATCGTAAAAGTGTGAATAAATACCACCACCAAGACTATCAGTAAGTTTTGTTTGTATAAATCTATCATAGTCAATTTTAGTTAATCTATCAGCATCTGTACCAGTATATCCACCCGGTTTACAATTAAATTTATATGCTTCATTATTTTCATTAATGGGTTCAAGACCTAACTCTTGTAAATTTGTCCATCCATCATTGTCATCATCTTTATCCATCCGGTCTAGACCTTCTGTATTAAATGGATATGTAAAATCTCCATAACCATTTTCATTTGCTTTTCCGTCGCCATCATTATCGATTGGATTACCACTTTCATCAAAATCATGTGCGTCTCCATCGAGATCATTAGGAATTGATATGCTATCTTTAGGATCAGAAATTACATAAAAATTATTTGGATCATAAAGTAATGGTTTAGAATATTTAAAAAAGATTACTTCAGTACCATCATAAAATCCATCACCATCGAAATCGAGACCATCTTTATCACCGTCAGCATCATAATCAAGATTTACCGGATGTAAGTATCCATGCTCAGTGTAATCACCTAAGGTTAATTTAGTAAACTCTGTATCCCAAGATTCAATAGGATTATAATCTCTGCAAGCTTTTGAGAATTCATAAATATTTGGTAGATAATCATCAATAATCTTTTCTTCTCCATTAATGAATCCAGCAAAATCACCAGTTTCTTTTTCATCTGTTATGCCATTTAAATTAGAATCTGGCTTTGTTGGGTTTAGAAATGTTAAATGGTTAGAATTATATCCTTCTTCATCTTTATAAGTATTATATATTAATTCTAAATACTTATATTCCCATCCATCCCATAAATCATCATCATCAGTATCAGGATCTTTAGGATCTAACTCAAGATTAAAATTATTCATAAGTTCTGTTGCATCGATTAGACCATCACCATCAGCATCTCCATTTGGATCTAGTGGATCTGTTTGATAAAAAAATATTTCTTTACTATCTATTATCCCGTCACCATCAGTATCAGCTTTTAATGGATGAGTTTTCGCATGACCTTTACAATCAATCCCAGGGGGTTTCCCATGTATTTCCCTATAGTCAGTTATACAATCACCATCAGTATCATCACATGTAGGATTTGTGAACCAATCCCAAGTTTGTTTGAATATCCAATCTTTATCAATTAATAATTTATTTCCATATATATCATAAACATCACTTTCGGTATATAAATATAGAGGAGCATTACTACCATCACCATAATCAATATAGAGCCTATGGGTATCCTCACCTTTTTGTTTCACATCATATCCCTCTGGTGTAATTGTTATGATAAGATCATTAATTCTATCAGGATCACTTGGATTAACCACAGTATTAATTCTAATATATGTTTCAAGATCATAATCTACTTCATCAGTATTATCAATGTCTACTTGAATAAAATAATTTTCACCATATAATGTATAGTATTTGTAATCCCCATTTTTTACATTAGTTCTAAATAACACCCGTGCCTCCTCAGTATCTGTAAGTCCATCATCATCAGAATCTTTGTCTAGGGCATTTATTCCTGTATTATACCATCCATCGGTTTCAATATTTTTTTCCCAAGTACCATCCCAATCACTGTCTATATTCCATTTTGTCTCTCCATTTTCTTCAGTTTCTGCCCAATAACTTTTAAATTTTCCTGTAAAATCATAAAAATTACCTTCCCTACCATCCATTATCCCATCGGAATCACTATCAGGCTCTGTTTTATCTGTTCCTGCATCTAATTCGTCACCATCTTTAGCTTCATCATTATCGGTATCGTCATTACTAAAATCACTTTCTGTACTACGGGACTCGGTATCATGCTGCCATTGATGATCGTCTTCCGTTGGATCACTTGGATCATTTCCTGGATCACCTGGTTTTATACTATCTTCACCCCAGTCACCTTCACAATAACCATCCCCATTTTCATCTTCATAAGCATCACTTAATCCATCAGAATCAGAATCAGTTGGATTATTATATGGATTCAATGGATCTGTTGAACTAGGTAGCGCTGCATAGAGTTCTACCCCGTCAGAAAAACCGTCACCATCAGTATCTCTATCACCTGGGTCTGTTTCACCTGGTCCAGCCCCGCTATTCCAATCACTACTTGAATCTGTAGGATCGTTCCCATCTCTTTTACCATCACAATCTTTATCTTCAAATTCTCCTACATCATAATCACCTGTTCCCCCTTCATCAAAGTCTATCCATCCATCAGGAATACCATCATGATCTGTGTCCCATTCTTTTGGATTTGTTGTTGATGTAGGATCAGTATCGGTTTGATAATTATTTGAAATTGTATCTGTACCTTTTACATCATTACCTGCATTTCCATCTATATTCAATCCTGGAACAAATGTAGTGATACCCATTTCCAAACCATCGGTTAACCCATCACCATCATAATCTCCATCTGTAGCCATACTAGTTCCATAGGGTGGCCAAGACTCCTCGCCATCTTTAAGACCATCATCATCAAAATCTCGATCAAAAGGATCAGTTTCATATACATATTCAAAGTTATCATCTAACTCATCACTATCTGTATCCTCTAACAACGGACTGGTTTCTGAAAAATATCCATTAACTTTTTTAACTATTCCGTTGCGATCAATATCTTCACCTTCTAAATATGTAAATCGATAATCTGCATTTCCTAAATCTTTTTCATCATTTTTTAATCCAAACTCATAAATATAAGTCTCAGTACTATAACCCCACCCATCTATCCAACCATCGGGAATATGGTCCCCATCAGTATCTGCCAAAGTTGGATTTGATAATGATGTTACTTCAATATTATCTAATAAATTATCCCCATCACTATCAGAATTTAATGGGTCCAATATATATCTATTTAAGAAAATATCTTCAACTCCATTTATTTCATTAGAATCAATAAATGAATCACCATCTGTATCATCGTCAAGAGCATCTGAGATTTTTCCAGGTTTTGCTAAATATATATGATCGTTTCTTGGACCTAATAATTCTCCTAATTTTAAACCTGTAGGATAATTTTTTTCATCTATTGTTCTAATTAATAATATCTTATCAATATAAACCCATCCTAGGGGTACTGAAGATGTTAATGAAATTGTAACCGCTGATTGTAAAGGAAGATAAAACGTAATACAATTATACCATTTATAATCTGAGATTAATGCTTGTGATTGAGTCTCAGTAATATCTTCATAACTAATTTTTGAATGTAATTCAATCTTCTTAGAATCATCATCATCCTTTTTCGCTCGTACTAAATAATTATATACTCCACCAGGTAATGTAATATCTAAATTCATTATATTTTTATTTGTATTAGTTTTGATGTAGATATTGTTCTTTGACTCGCCAATTGTATCTTCATATAATGGTAAATCTGAATAATGTTCTATTTCAAACCATTTTAGATTTAGATTATATTCATGCCCATCAATTCGGCCATCTAAATCTGTATCAGGATCTAAAGGATCGGTTGGATTAACTCCAGATGGTCTTTCTGAGGGTTCTAACGATAATGTTGCTCTTTTAACCAAAACGAATTTATCCAAATAAGCAACACTATATATGGGTGGTTGTTGACCTTCATCAATAAAGACATTAAAGCTAATTGTAATTGTAATTTGTTTACCTGTAATTTCAAATTCTTCCGTTGAGTACCATTGTTGATAATTAACTAAATAAAACTGAGTTATTAATATTGGCATAGAATTGCATATTACCTCTACACCTAAATGAGGATCACCACTTCCGTATTTAGCTCTGAAATAAAGTTGATAACTTCCCTCATCTATCTGTCTATCGAAATTTACATTTTCTTCAATATAGGCACCAAAACTATTACTTGAATCTGGACCATTACTATTTGTACCTGTATTGGTCATATAAGCCATTTGACCAGTCTCGCCTTCAACCCAATAGACATCATTACTCACTTCATCTCCATCCATAATTTTATCCCAATCCATATCTGGATTGAGAGGATCTGATAATTGTCCATCAATTATTGCGGAACATTTAATAAACATTAATTCATCTAATACTACATCTGGACATATAGATTCTATTAGAATTGTTACAATTGGGGAAGGAGAAGAAGGACTAAAATCAGGACTCATATACCATCTATAATCAGAAGTTAAAACAAAAGATGTCGTCTTCATAGTTGAATCATAGACAAATTTAATATCTATTTTATCAGTAATACTTGTTTCACTTTTTGTTTTTGCCCGTAAATATAATTTATAATTAACATCAACTTGATTTATAAAAGAGATTAAATTATTTAAATCTAATATCATATTTGGGTCTATTAAGGGGTTACTATCACCTATTCTTTTCATTGCTTTTGAATTACTTGCCAAAGGTTCTTCATATTCCAATTGGTTATTATTTTGATTCCAATTATCATTGTGAATCCAATATTCGGCTTCAAACCAATATGCCTCACGATTCCTTTCTAAACCATCACTTCTTCCATCTAAATCGGTATCTGGATCAAGTGGGTCTGTCAATTGACCATATTCATAATCTGTTTCCTGAGGTGGATCTGAATTATCTTTTGTTTGAAGCACCATAATTTTATCTATAGAAATACATCCAACTCCCTGAAAATGGCCTCCTTCAATAACCTGAGGCGGTGTAGATAATATCTGAATCCATAATTCTGGGTTCTCTTCATTATTCCAAAAAGTAGAAAATTTAGGTGAGGCGAACCATCGATATTCTCGGTCAACAAAGTAATTTTTCTCTGGAGTCATAGTTTGACTTACAGATAAAAATGGAATAGTACTATATCCAGCTTCCATACAGAAATAAGCATCTTTTGGTCCTTTCGCACGAACAAATAGTTGATATTCTTTACCTTTAATAAACATCGGAAAATCATCGCGACTAAAACTCAACATTGGTATTAAACCTAAATTTAAATTAAGTGGACCATATGGACCATATACTACTTCTTCTGGTATGGGGTTATTTACTTTATTTAATATATCCCCATCAACTATTATACTCTTACAATTGCTTGCATCATCTTCTATAACTACTTTAACATTTGTTGGGTGTTTAAAATGTTCAGCTTCCAGCCACCAAATATTTTCATTAAATTCATAGGGGTCATCATCACCGGTAGATTTATCAATTATTCCATCATTATCTGAATCTACTACATAGGGATTAATATCTGTTATTTGGCCTAATGTACCACTTATTTGGTTACCATTAGCGTCTCTCCATCGTACTAACATTATACTATCAAAAAATTCTGAATACAGATAAGAATGAGCCCAAACCTCTACTGTTGTTGTTTGATCAGGAGGACCTGTAATAATAAAATCTTCACTTATATACCATCGGTATAGTGGACTTAAAAGAAAATCTTCTTCAAGGATTGGTTGCGAATTGCCATTTAAATTAACTCCAATAGTAATTTTTGACCAAATATCTGATCTGGCTCGAAAATAATATTTATAAATACCTGTGAGTAAATTCACTTGTGTTTTGAAAAGATTATTACCATGAATCTCTGGATCATTATTAATATTTGGATATGCTCTAATTGCTTTAGTAGATGGATAATCGTTTATCACTTGACCATCTGGATATTGTTGATCATCATGACATATTGATTCTGCTTCTAACAAAAATACCTTATCATCTTCATAAATTCCTCCGCTCCCACCAGATATTCTAATTGCACATTCTATAACTTCCACGATGAAACCAAATCTGGTAACACTTCCATCTGTTTCCATTAGAATTGTTATAGTATTGCCAGTTATCCAAGGTGTTATTACATCATATTGAGGTTCATCATCAACATCATTTGTATAACTCCATTGTAGATTATCATATTCATCATAAATATATAAATAATCATATCCAGCTTCAAAATCTAGAATTTCAAAATATACTCTCATTTTATAATATTGCTCTCCTTCATCAAAAGACCATTCAAAATATTCATTGTTGTCATATGGATGGGACGATTCTATTCCCGGGTCATACAAGACATAAGTATAATCTTCATATGGATCAAAGAAAAGAAATAATACGGTATAATCCCCACATCCTTCATAACTATAAGACATATAATAAAAAATTCCAAATCCTATTGCATTACACATTTCTTGTGAATAAATGCTATCGCTTTTCTCATCATAATCGGATGTCGTAGGTATTGAGCCCCATTTTATATATAGATCAAAATCACTACTATCCGGACCTGAAAGAAATGCAAATCCTATTGCTTCATTATCAAAATTCTCTATTGAATCAGCATTTGATTCACCATCACCTGAAAGATAATTATTTATTCTATCAGAATCCCAAAAATAATGACCAGAGATCACCCAGACTTTATACCATCCTTCACCAGAAAAACACTTTACCATTATATATAATATTTCTTCTCCACTTATTGTAAAATATTCTAAAGAAGTTAGGGAATAACCTCTTTCATCATATATATCTGTTGTAGGCCAATCGTTCCATCTCCCATATAAATCAAAATCTGCCTCATTATTCCCTGCTAAAACCACAGTATAATCAAAAAACCCTGAGACATCGAACATATAAGTTTCTTGTGTAGTTAAATATCCTTCCTCTGATCTTATTAACTCACCTTTAGACATTTCTGCACTTACTTTCGCATTTTCCATTATTAAAGGAATAGTAGTAAATATTAAAATCAAAACACAAAGAAAACTTATCATTTTCTTTGCTCTAACACTCAATTTAAAATTTTTATTATTTTTCATATCCGGTCCCCCTCTTGCAAAGTTAATATTTTACATCTCACAAAGAATTTTAGCTCCTAGTCTCCCCCTTCGGCATGTTAAAGTTTGGATAAGATATATTGAATCACTCGACTATATAATTGAGTACTCTTAGATTTAGATCCAATTTGTACTTTTATTTGTATATTCATTTCTAAAATTTGAAAGTCCCTAACTTATATCGGAGCGAAGAGTTAATATATTCCCCCTAAATAAACTTAGTTGTCAAATATGATAAATTTGACTAAGAAATATTAAAAAGGTAATGGAGTCAACCCCCTAAAATAGACAACTAGTTAATCAATATAAAACCTTTGAGGGAAATATATAACATAGACATAGGGTACATTTAAAAGAATTTTTACAATATCCATTCTTCTAGATGTGAAATCTGGAAAAATCTTCACAGAATTATAGGGGGAAATAGAAATCATCCATTTATGATATTAATTAAAAAATATTAATAACTTCTTTTGGAATGATTATCTCAACCTCTTCGGTGCCCATTTTTTTCTTGGTTACCAGAACCTTTCTACAATTAAAATTATTTACTTTCTCTAAGAAACGGCTGATGTTAGATTTTGTTATGTTACCCCATTTTACCTCACCAACTAAAGCAGGTTTATTTCTAACCGTAATCAAAATATCGAGCTCTGTTTGATCGGTTTTCAAGATTTCTTTTCTACCTCCAAGCGACTCGGCGAATATATCTGCCAATATATCCTCGATAGCTAAATTCAAAATATTTATTACCGCGGGTTTTACTTCACTGAACTTAAATTCCCTTTCTGTAATATTATACCTCGATTGTAAGTAATAATATAAGTTAATAACAAATGAAGGTATTTTATATACCTCTTTTTTCTTTCCAAATATCCTAACTTTTTCCAGTAGTCCCATTACATGCATATTTTTCATGTATGGAATTACGCTTGATGTGGCCGATGAGCCTATCATACCCCTCGAGAATAATATGTTTGCTATTTCATGATGATTAATATAACCCTGACCAATGAGCGAGAGTATTGATGAGTATGTTTGTGTTAGTTCTCGTTGGTCTTCTCTGAATATTTCACCTATTAGGCCTGGGACCACAAAAGGTATCATTTGCGTAATTCCCTCTAAAAATCCAGCTTTGCTATAGAACGGAATGGTCCAGGGATCTCGAAAAAATGGAGCAATCTCTATGATTTCTTCTGCGTTGAGGTATGGTGAAAGAGTTTTAATTATGCTTGTGGGTTGGATTAATCCAATTTTGAACGGTCTGAGGAGGCCCAATAATGGAGAGTTTTGTCCCAGGATTGCTGATGAGACTCGAAGTGATGAGCCCGTAAGAATCAGCTTCCCTTTTGGATGTATTTTGCTTATATCTTCAATTAATTTGATTGGCAATCTCTGAAACTCATCAATCACTACGATTTTACCATTTTCCAATAGATCGGTTATGGAGTTTTTAAATGTGTTTAAATCCGCAAGTTCATTAACCACAAATCCTTTGCAAAAAATGCTCCTATCTATTCTAACGGAAAAATACACATCATATTTAACAAAGTTCTCAATCAAAAAAGTCTTCCCGACCTTCCGTCTTCCATAAACAAGTGACCACCCCGGGTTATTATAGATTGCTGT
>Ga0209635_10002748_pt1 | contig 13588 bp, 15 predicted proteins | sample DeeMarSWOR230_32_FD_187463 | JGI IMG/M metagenome (GOLD analysis project Ga0209635, IMG submission 187463) | Marine sediment microbial communities from White Oak River estuary, North Carolina - WOR-2-30_32 (SPAdes) (version 2) | ecosystem: Environmental > Aquatic > Marine > Intertidal zone >...
CCAGGTTCTCTATTTCGCGCAGGTAACTGCACTGAAGGCACTGCTCAAACCATCGGTGTTCCAGGCTATCCAGAAAGACGTCACCCCCGCATTTGGGGCAGCCCTTTAGTTTCCACTTTGCCATCTTTTGCCTCACTTGTTAGCCTTAATCTCAAGTATTTTAGGTCAGGCAGTAATGCTTGTCTGTGACTTTGGTCGCAACCGGCAATTGCCCTGAGGCAAACTTTTCGCTATTATGTTAACGAATCAGGGCAGGATTGGTTATGACGGTAAAGATAGAACTATTAAAGACGGCTTGCTACTTCACCAAGCTGGATGAGGCCTCTCTGCAGGCGGTAAGCCGTTTTATATTTGCCAAGCAGGTCCCGGTGGGCGAGGTTGTCCTGTGGGAGGGGGAGGAGGATGAAGCTATCTATTTTGTCATCAGCGGGCAACTGAAGCTCTTCGCGACATCGGCTGAGGGGCGGGAGTTTATCGTCCGCATTGTCTATGGCGGGGACTCCATCAACGATGATGCCACCTTTGAGATAGAGCCGAGCAAGTTGAGCGCCATGACGCTAAGCCCGGTGGTGCTTTATGGATTGCGCAAGCCAGATTTGGCCAGGATTCTGCGCGATTACCCGCTGGTCAGCCTGAATATTGCTCAGGTCCTGTCCGCCCGGCAGCGCTATCTCGTCCAGCTGGCTACGGAGCTGGTCTTCAAGAATGTCACCGGTCGGTTAGCCCGCCTGCTCCTGGAAAGGGAGAAGCAGGCACTCAGCGGGGCGGAGAATGTCCGGGTTACCCAGCAGGAGATGGCGGCTATGATCGGAACGGTCCGGGAGATAGTCTCTCGCTCGTTGCGAGAACTGGAGGCGATGGGAGCCATCAGTATGAAAAACAACCAGATAATTATTACCAGTCGCGAACGGTTACTGGAATTGAGTCGCCCCTAGCCCCGGGCTGTGACCAAAATCATAGACGGGAGCGGGGTGCTTGAGGTAGTCTAAAAATAGACGATAAGGTGAGCTAAAAATGAAGGTAATGCCGGAACTGAATGTTGAATTGTGTGATGGCTGCGGCTTGTGTGTCATAGCCTGCCACGGCGGGGCTATTATTCAGGAAGATGACCGGGTGCGTATTGAATTGAGTGAAGACTGTGATTTCTGCGGAGTCTGTGAGGCGGTCTGCCCGCAGCAAGCCATTACCTGTTTTTATCTCATTGTCCCCGCTTGAGTAAATCTAAAGCCCCTTTCTGCTCTCGATGACGCCTCCTGAAGCAAGGTTAACCCCAGGTTAAAGAATAATACTATTGTCAACTATTTTGACAGCTGACACAAGAGAGCAAGCATAAATTCAGGTGAGATAGCATTTTTATTTCTCCAAAAGTCGGCTAGATTAGGGCGCCCCGATTAAGGTAGAATTAATCTGATGAAAAAGTTTGAATTACTAGAGCACACCGCCGATACCGGATTAATTGCCTACGGCCATGATTTAACAGAGGCGTTTGCCAACGCCGCTTACGGTCTTTTTTCAATTATGGCTGAGCTTGACGGGGTGCGCGAGGTTGAGTCGCAGATAGTTACGGTAAGTGCTGAAGATGCCGAAAGCTTGCTCTTTAACTGGCTCAATGAGCTTATTTATGTCTTTGAGGTGGAAAAGTTGCTGCTGAAGAGATTTGACATCACCGAATTCGGTGAGCGTTGGCTCAAGGCAGAGTGCTGGGGGGAAAAATATGACCCCTCCCGGCACCAGCTTAAATCAGGGATAAAATCAGCCACCTATCATATGCTCAAGATAGATAAGGACCAAGTGCGGGTTATCTTTGATGTTTAGGAGGTGAGGGCTATGAGTCCTTGGTCTGGACCTCTGCAAAAAGTGGACGATTACCGCTGGCGCATACCCAAAAGTTATAAATCGGGCATGCGAGTTGATGGCTTGGTGTTTGCCAGTGAAGCGATGGTTGAAGTAATAAAGCAGGAACAGTCCTTGGAGCAGGTGGCTAACGTTGCTTTTTTACCCGGCATCGTCAGCTATTCCTTGGCTATGCCTGACATTCACTGGGGCTACGGCTTCCCCATCGGCGGGGTAGCCGCGATGAGGATGAGTGACGGGGTGGTGTCACCGGGTGGGGTTGGATTTGACATAAACTGCGGCGTTCGGTTGCTGCGCACTAATTTGATGGAGGCAGAAGTCCGTCCCCGGATAAAGGACTTGGTGGACGCCCTTTACCGTAATGTCCCCTCCGGACTGGGCTCGGAGGGCAAGATCAGACTGAGGCACGGGGAAATTGATGAGGTTCTACTTAAAGGCTCGCGGTGGGCGGTGGAGAAGGGATACGGCCGCCGTGACGACCTTGAGACTACCGAGGAGGGTGGTGAAATGGCGGCTGCCGGGCCGGAGCATGTCAGCCGGCGGGCCAAAGAGCGGGGTGTCCCCCAGCTGGGTACTCTGGGCTCCGGAAATCACTTCCTTGAGGTCGCTGTGATTGACCAGATACAGGACAGTGCCATTGCTAAAGGCATGGGCATTAGCCAGACGGGGCAGATTGTGCTGCTGGTTCACTGCGGCTCAAGGGGACTGGGCCATCAGGTCGCCGATGACTACATCGGGGTGATGGTGAGCGCCATGAAGAAGTATAACATTGAGCTGCCTGACCGCCAGCTCGCCTGTGCCCCGATTGACTCCCCGGAAGGGAAGAACTATCTGGCGGCGATGCGCTGTGCCGCCAACTATGCCTGGGCTAACCGCCAGTGCATTGCCCACTGGGTAAGAGAGTCCTTCTGTCAGGTATTGAAGAAGACCGAAGCGGAAGCCGGGTTGGAGCTCATCTACGATGTCTGCCACAACATTGCCAAGATAGAGGAGCATGAAGTAGATGGTAAAAGGGTTAAGCTTTGTGTCCACCGCAAGGGGGCGACCCGGGCTTTCCCGGCGGGCCATCCCGACGTTCCCCAGAAATATGCCGGTATCGGTCAGCCGGTATTGATTCCGGGGGATATGGGGCGCTATTCCTATATTCTGGTAGGTACCGAGCCGGCAATGAAGGAAAGCTTTGGCTCCACCTGCCACGGCGCCGGCCGGCTGAAGAGTCGGGCTGCCGCCAAGCGTGAACTCAGGGGTGAGAATGTGCTCAGAGAACTTGAGTCCCGCGGCATAACCGTCAGAACAGGCAGTCTGAAGGGTCTGGCGGAAGAAGCCTCTCAGGCTTATAAAGATGTGGAGTCAGTGGTCGGGGTAGCCCATAATGCCGGCATCTCCCGGATTGTGGCCCGGACCAGGCCCATCGGGGTGATTAAAGGCTGATATACCTTTGACAAGGAAGTAGGCTAAGGCTAAAATAGATGTCGTCTGGCGGGAGTAACTCAGTTGGCAGAGTCCCTGCCTTCCAAGCAGGTTGTCGCCGGTTCGAGCCCGGTCTCCCGCTCCAGGGGCTCGTAGCTCAGTGGCAGAGCGGTCGGCTCATAACCGATTGGTCGCAGGTTCGAGTCCTGCCGAGCCCACCACAAAATTTTCTCTTTTGCTTAACTCTTTTCACTTTTTACCTAATTAAATCGGCTTTTCGCGCCTGCGGAAGCTAATTTAATCGTTCACTTTTATCTTTTCCGCCTCGGTGGTATTATCTAGGTAGAGAAAGATTAGGATTGCCCCCGTCGTGAGCTGATATAGTAAACCCGAGTGTAAGATGGGTAGCAAGAGTGACATCATATTTTATTTCGTTGCAGCTAATGTAATTGGCTTAATAGCAATGGTTGCTGGGGCAAGCCTTACTGTGATTCTGTTCACATCTTTGCTAATTCCTCCTATAATTTTACTTATCATCAGAATTATCCGCTGAGCTAGAAAAGTTCCTTTTTACAAATCTAAACCCACCTTAATTATACTACTCTATATCACCTCCAATGGGGTTCGTGGGGGGGTGACTGGAACTCTTTGCGTGGGTTGTCAATACGTTTTAATAGCGGTACTTTTTGGGAATACTTTTAATCTTTTTACAGGCTCGCCTGGTTTCCTCACTTATCCTTTTAGCCGCATTATCGCGGGCTTTGGCGCTTTTCGCTGACCCAGCAGATTCCCCAAACTCTTTCTTGGATAGCGCTGTCAGCACAATGGCAACTATTCCTGGAAGCAGTAACACTAGCTCAATCCAGTAGATTTCACTAGTAGTTTGTAAAAACCAGCTTATTACGTCACGAAGCATAAACCAGGCGAAAGAGAAGAAAACCGCAATAGAGCCTGCCATTGCCAGAGGCCACTTGGTTCTCCGTAGGTGATTGATGCCACCGACGATAGCAAAAAAGGCAAATAAAGCCATCATAACGAATATGATATATTCTTTAACACCTAAGGGTCCTCTGAATCCGGAACCGATGAAAATCAAAAATGCAAATGGCACCTGTAATCCACCCACGATTACACCCATAATCCCGGCTGCTATTGGCTTCCATGTCTTGTTCATTATCAAATTTCCTCTTGAACAGGATGAGGTCGATTCATGAGCTAGGCGGAGAAGAAGTGACGGACTATGAAATTTTCCTGCGGCATTTAAAATTTGATAGGTACTTTAGATATTACAGAACGAAGCTTACCTGATGGGTCTCTTGGTAGCTCATCAACTATTTTTATTTCAATATGAACATTATTGTTAAGAATTTTTCTGATTTCTTGTTGTACTCTATAAGTTACTTCTAAGTTGAAATCCATCCCCGGCACTACATACACTAGGAGTTTATCTATTTTTTCCTGCACTATCCTGTATTGTTGGATTCCTCTTATCTCCCGCATGATAACGAAAAAGGTAGTAGGGGCGAAGACTTTGCTACCGGGCAGTTTCACAAAATCGTCGGCTCTTCCTTCCAATTTTTCCATTAATGGAAGTCCTCTACCGCAAGGACATTTCTTGTCACTGGGAATGCCTATATCTCCAATTTTATATCTGATGAAAGGCATTGTATAAGAGTGCAGACCCGTACAGATTAGTTCACCCCTCTCGCCAGGCGCAACTCTTTCTCCATTCCGAATAAACTCAACCACTATCGAGTCGATATTGAGGTGGTAACCTTGACCACATTCCCAGGCAATACAGCCAAATTCTTCCGCTCCGTAATGATCAAATACTTTGGCTTTAAAAGCGGAGTTTATTACCTCACGAGTTTTTTGTTCCAAGAGCTCGGATGTAGAGAAAATCGCCTTTGGTTGTATGTTTATACTTCTTCTCTTTTTCGCCTCCAACGATAAGAGCTTCAAAATAGAAGGGACGCTGCTGATAATGTCGGGGCTGACTTTCTGCAGTGCCTCCAAGGGTTCAACATTCTCATTATGAAAACAGACGTATTCTCTTCGCATTATTCCCAGATGTTGAAACCAATATTTCTTGGGATTGTAATTAGAGATAGACCAGACGTAAACTTTTTTGTCTTTAAACCCGAGTCCATTTTCCATAAAAGACCTGGTCCAGACCATATCGAATAATTCCTTTTCTCTTTTGCTAAGAAATATATCTAAAGGTATTCCTGTGGAACCGCTTGTTTTTATACTAATACATTTCTCTCGATCAACACCTTGAGCAATAATCTCATCTTGCTGTAACTCCTGGATCTGCAATTTGGTGGTAATAGGAATCTTCGGTAGATCCTTGGTACTTTTGATATCCTCGGGTCGTATCCCGGCCGAAGCAAAAAGTTTTCGGTAGTACGGCACATTCTGATAAGCGTGCTTTATTACAGCTACTAGTTTTCTACGCTGTATTTCCTCAAGTTCCTCAGCCTTCAGCCATTGCTGCCTTCTCAAGCGGTACAGATCAACCAATCGGTAGAAATCTTGAAGACAAGAAACAAACATGCCCCTTTTCCTAACTTCTGTTTCTTAGCATCGCCTGTACGTACTTCACATCATACAAGGCTAGCTTCTGTAAAGTGTTCTTGGTTACTTTCAATCCCTTCCTGATTGATTCCTCTTTGGATAGAGCGGTCTCAATTTTTTCAAGCAGATTACTGTAATTAACATTGTTAAGCGTCATTAGATACTCACTCTGTCCAATTAGTTTAAAAAATGAATTAAACTTAGGAGACAATGCTATCCCTATCACCGGAACATTCATAGTAGAGGCAAGAACTAAGGAGTGCATCCGCATCCCAATAACCAAATCCATCTGTCTGAAGAAGGCACCTAGCTCCTTTGGTGAATAATCACCCCTAAGAAGAAAAACATTTTCCCTGTACTTCATAAGACTAATAATTTCTTTGGAGACTTGGTCATCGTCGTTACTTGGGTCAACCCTACTGCCAGAAGAACTCATAGGAACAAAAATTACTTGAGCTTTATGCATGGTCACTAAATGGTCAGCGGCTTGAGCAATTGTTTTTTTCAGGTTAGCATATTCCTTTTGTCCCCGCATGGGACAAAATTTCGCTCTGAAGCTCATGGGTAGTAAATAATGCCGGTAGTGGAACCATCGGCGAGGTGTAATAATAATTCTTGGACCGTTAGTCTTGGCTAACCCCTCTGAGACGAAGATCTTCTGTGCCTGCTGGTCGTGATATGCGGTCAAGATAAAGGTAGGATCTGCAGTAACAAAACATGGTGGTTTTGTAATCCCTAGTTGCCTTAGATGCTCCCGTGAATCATCATCCCTTACTGTTATAAGGGCAACTTGGTTTAAAACTAGGCGGGTAAGCAATCTTCCCAGGGCTGTAACTACTGGACCGATGCCTATAGCATAACAAAGAATTGGTCTGGACAAAATTTTCGCCAGGGCTATCTTGAGTAATCCAGAGACAAGAAAAGCAACCGAAGCGTGATCCTCAATTTCTTGTCCCCCTCCAAAAATAAATAAATCCGCCTTCTTTAAAGCTCTCCAAAACTCAAGATACTGGCCCAGACGACACATCTTTGAATTAGGGAATACCATGATCTGGCTATCAGGAATAGCATTTCTTAAATTATCTAACATGGAAATTAAGATCGCTTGATCCCCTTTATTGGGTCCCAAACCGTCGTTAACAATCACTATTCTTTTCATCTACAATCTCGATGCATTGAGTATAAGCAATTTTAAGTTTATAGTAAACTGTATATTTAGTCGCCTCGCCTAGAAATGGGGATAAATTAGTCACTTCATCCATATAAACCAATATTCTCCTCATGGAATTTGAGTGAGCATCAGTAAGACCTGAACTGTCCGCCTGAAGAGTCTGATCATCATGGCTCGGTCAATGCTCGTCCATTATTGTACACTGAGCCGTTGTTACAACAACATGTCTGATATTGACAGCTATAAGTAACCAGATTAATATGTGAACCACCCTTACGTAGAGGAGATGCCCATGTCCATCGCCAGCGACCTAGCCATGTATTGGCGCTTTGCTTGGCAGTTACCCAAGTTCCTTGGTCAGCCGCTAGACTTGGGGCAGTGCCAACGTATCATTCGACAAAGGTTGGCTGACCGTGACCAGATGCTACTAGCTGCCTTCCAAGCCATCTACGATAACCCATCCAGCCCCTATCTCCAGTTATTGAGGCTGGCCGGTTGTGAATATGGCGATCTGGAACGCACCGTACTGTCAGATGGCATTGAAGCCACTTTGAGCAAGCTGAGAGACGCCGGGGTTTACCTGAGCTATGAAGAGTTCAAGCGAGGCAAGGAGGTAGTGCGTGGTAGCCAGAGGTTCCGGTTCAAGGGGCGGGATTTTAACAATCTGTTGCCAGCTAGGCATCTGGAGACGGTAAGCGGCGCCAGCCGAAGCACTGGCACACGTACCATTTATGACTTTGATTTTCTTGCCGCTAACTGTGCGGTATATACTGTGATGACCCTAGATGCCTTTAACTGCCTGGGCCTTCCCCTGGGACTCTGGTCGACTATAATGCCCGGTAGCGGCCCGGTTTTGGTGCTGACCTACGCCAAGGCGGGTAAGGTCCCGGCCAAGTGGTTCTCACCGGTGGAGAAAAGGGTCATCAAGCCGGCACTCAAGCACCGGCTAGTCACCGACTATTTCGTCAATGTGGGCCGGCTGCTTGGAGCCAAATTACCCACGTCTGAATACGTCCCCCTGAACGAGGCCTGGCGGGTTGCACAGTGGATGGCAGAGGAAATCCGGAGATACGGTGGTTGCTGTCTCGAAACCTTCTCCAGCTTGGCTGTGCGCGTGTGTCAGGCGGCCCGGGAAAAGGGGCTCGACCTCAATGGTGCCAGATTCGTCACTGACGGAGAACCCCTCACCCCCGCCAAACGCAAAGAGATTGAGGCGACTGGAGCCGCCGCCTGCCCCTCATATGGTTTGACGGAGGCGGGAATTGTCGGCGTTGGTTGCTGCCACCCGGCATCCGCCGATGATACCCACCTTCTCAAGGACTCCTTTGCCCTGATACCGCGCCGGCGCGAGGTGCTCCACTCCGGTATAAACGTTGACGCCTTTTTATTAACGACCCTGCTGCCGTCTGCTCCTAAGCTACTGCTCAATGTTGAGAGCGGTGACTACGGCGTGGTAACCACAAGGAGTTGTGACTGCAAGCTGGGCAAACTGGGCTTAACCGAGCACATTTCGGGCATATCTGGCTTTGACAAATTGACCGGCTCGGGCATGACTTTCGTCGCCTCCGACCTGGTTCGCATTCTGGAGGAGGTGCTGCCCGTTAGCTTCGGAGGAAGCGCTACCGACTACCAGATTATTGAAGAAGAAGAGGCAGGAAACACCAGACTCAGCCTGCTGGTCAGCCCGGAGGTCGGACCGGTCAACGAGGGCGAGATTGTCGAAGCCTTCCTGGCGGAACTCGGCAAGGGAACACCTAGCAAACGGATGATGACCAATGTCTGGTCGCAGGCCAAAATGCTGAGGGTCAAGCGCATGCCCCCCATCGCCACCGCCAGGGGTAAGTTACTGCCCATGCACATTATCAAAGATAAGTAACTCCGGATGGTCCACTGAAACGGCGATGGCCTGAAATCTAAATAAGGAAACTTGAAACTTATTGACAGAGAACGATAGCTTGGTTTGTTATCTAGATATCTTAAATTTGAGAAGAATTATATCCACTCGCTTCAATACAGGTGATACTCGGTAGTAAATGTCTGCATTTGTCATAGTATATCTACGCAAGCGATTAGTCTTTCTCATTTACACGCAAATCTAGCTTGCTCATTTTGCACCAGTCTTAGTGAGAACAAACATATAGCTGAGAGGCAGCAGGCGAAAGAGACCTATATAGTACAATACCCTATAAACGAGGCGAAACCGCCGTGGAATATATTCAGGTGGGTAGACAATTTTGCTCTCCTTCATCGCTTCAGGCGTAGAATAGACACTCAGGATAAGTTCCTTCAGCCTCTTCTTGGATGGGGTATTAGCATTGCCTATCCACCAACTGTATCCAGCTATCTTAAGCACCTTCCATCTCAGGAAAGAGGGAATGAAGACGGGGTTAGGAAGTCCGATGTGAGGTTCAACAATAGAATACCGATTAGGAACCTGAATAATAAGCTCCCCCTGTGGTTTGAGAACACGAATTGCCTCTGAAATCACTCTTGTAGGATGGCTGACATGCTCTATTAATGAGAACATAGACACCAGGTCAAAGACCTCATCATGAAAGGGTAGAATCTCGGCGCTAGCCTGGATGGCATGAAGGTTATTGAGGCTAGTTGCATCTGAGTGAAGCCGTAAATTAATGTCAAGGCAATAAATATCCTTAAAGCTGATACTAAAGGCAATCGAGTTCCTGCCTAAACCTGCTGCGATATCCAGATAGCGTAGGTGATCAGGTAAGCCTCCGCTCATATTATCGTAAAGCCTCTTTAGGTAATTAGCCTTTATATCGGAGGGAAAGCCAAGCTCCCGCCATAGGTTGTGTGTAACTTTATGTGATAGAAACCCACTTATTGATTTGCCAGTCATTACTCCAAATATTATATCTTTAGTTAGTAGCTTATCAAATTAATATACTCGTTCATATTATTAGTGACATCTCACTTCCCTTCCTTTTTATTCGCTTTTGGAGTTTCAGTCCCACGACCCGAAGGTCGTTGGTTCGAATCCAACCCCCGCTACCAAGAAAGTAAGGCACAGATTAGGTCTGTGCCCCTTTTGTTTTAGCAAACCCCGATCCGCGGCGTGGCGCCCTGGGCGAGCATGGGGAAGCGTCACCATGTGGGTATTGACAAAGCACAAACAGGGTGTATAATCCTACTACAATTTTAACGGAGGTGATAAAATGCCATCTATTTTCAAAGCTCTAGCATCCATAAGCGTCTGGATATTGTTCATTGTAGGCTGCTCATGGATTATAGATACTTTTATACAATGGGCTATGGCCGGATTTGGGGCAGCAAACTGGCAGGCTAGTGTTGCCGGTGATGCGCTAGGCATTACGGCTATCATTCTCTCCGTTGTCGCCATGAAGATCAGAAAGGACCTGGAATAGCTGGAATAGGCTGGCTTGCCAATCAGATTAGGATTTTAGGATAAGTTAGCCTCATTTCTTACAATTAGGTTGTCCATTTAGCTTCAAAGGGAACATAGGATTGAGACAACCTCTTGTTTTGTGTTACTTCGGTTCCATAACCCGAAGGTCGATTGACAATTCTAAGACTCTCCCTCCTCCACTTTGAAGCTATATTCTACATTACCCTTCGCCTTGCCTGATGAATCACATTCTGTGTAGGTGACTTTAATCTCCTCGAAATTTATCGATATTTCCTCCATGGGCGCATCAACCGCTTGAACTATGAATGGCCCACTAGATGGTGTCGTGACTTCTGGGGCAGGAGCTATCAGAGCGTATGCTAACGGATTGCTACCGCTCACTACATAGCTCGTTATATGCGCATTCTTTAGTTCGCAAACATAAAACGTGCCTTGACATGGGCTACCCTCAGAAGGACCGGTCAAATGAATTTCAACCTTGGTGAAGATAGTCCCCTTTGTCATGTATTCAGCAAGCTTGGGTGATGACTTATCTACTTGTTTTATAACGACTACATCCCCGAAGATAACATCGCCTCTCCGCCTCGTAGTGGTTGTCGTATCAGCACTAGGCAAAGAAATTCCTTGACTAAAGGAAATTATTTCACTCCAGCCCTCATGTCCAGCGTTCTGTGACTCTCCATCAATGCCCTCAAATTTGATATAAGCACTACTGTGAGTAAGTAGCTCAGCGGTTGGAGCTGGTGCCGGTGCGGTAGTTATATCGGGGGCTTCAGGAGCCATTTCAGTTTGTGGCTTACAGCCAGTTACCAGAGATAGTAACAGCAAGATCATTAGACTAGTTGAGAATAGAACGTACCATTTTTTCATTTGTCTACCTCCGTGTATTTTGGCCCAATATTATCACACAAAGGTTGATAATGCTATACGCGTTCAATATGTCAGAAATGCTGCTTAGGAAATCGTCGAATTTGCCCAACGCTTGTGTCCCATAAATCGCAAACTAATATTCTCATAGCGCTTTTTGCCATTTTCAAGCACTTTCGATGCAGTTCTTGGCTCTAGCATTTCTTCTAACAACTATTTCTTGAACTTAATCGGTACTTTTTATATGGATTATATGGATTTTTGGGTTTCTAAAGTGCACTTTGTGCATTATACTAGGCTTAAAATATTTTATAAATTATTCCTATTTTTAAAAGGGGGGCAAAATGAAGGAAAAAACAAGTGATACAATAGGTGATTTATATGTATATAGCTTACGAAAGGGGAAAATTGCAAGCTATATCGCGATTGGCCATGTAGACTTGTTAATACTAAAGATGTATAAAAATATATTGCGTAAACCAATGCGAGCCATTTTGCACGATATGATTGGCACTGCTGCTAAATGTTGGGAGGAGAAGCACGACCAACAAATCAAGGAATTGGAAGAGAAATCGATAACGGATGAGAGAATCATATATGCATACATCAAAAGCTTCGGCCGTATTAAGCCAGAAAAGGCTTGATAAACATTTTTAGAGGAGGAAAGCCCATGGCAGTTGATTCACATAAGCGTTCCTTGGTTAAGGCATTGATCTATAAAGGCGGTAGTATCGCTCTTTTAGCAATACTATCATATGTGTTTACACAGGACCTAATTAAGATGTCATTGATCACGGTTTCTTACGAGGTTATCGCAGCTCTGGGTTATTATGTGCACGAACGGTTGTGGGAGCAGGTAAGTTGGGGGCGTAAATAAGAGTAGGTCTTTAGTTTTATAATGCGTAGACAAAGTATATTGCAATCAACCAATTTTTAATAAATTCACCGAGGGGAAAATCAAGGCAATATTTGGTAACCTCTTGTCTGAAGTGTTGGCTAGGGTTAGCTGGCAAAGGATCCCTTTGATTTTTTACCCAAATTTTTACGTGGTTGCCAAAATGAAGAAATAGAGATTTATGTTTTCGACATAGAGGAGACTCAAATTGCGCATAGGCATTGTAGCACGGAATCTTGGAAGACAAGGGAACGGCGTAAGACGCTATATACTTAGCCTTATTGGTGCTCTAGTTGCCATTGATCAAAAGAATGAGTATGTGATTTACTATGACCAAGAGTCCTATCTAGGCAAAAATCCCAGCGTGATAGAGAGAGCAATAAAAATGCCTACAAGGCTATTGTGGGATCACATCGCATTGCCCGTAGCTGTTAAGAGAGACGGGATAGATGTCCTCTTATGTACAAGAAATGTCGTCCCACCGCTGGTAACCTGCAAATCGATGGTAACCATCTATGACATTTCACCCATCCTTCATCCGAGATATTATAATCTAACGGATTCTTTATACCTGAACTTAGGCATTCGTTGGTCAATAAGAAAAAGTAATGCAATCATTGCTATATCTCAAAATACAAAAGCGGATTTAGTGTCAAAGCTAGGTGCCAATCCGGCGAAAATACACTGCGTTTACCTGGCCATGGATGAGAACTATCAGCTCATAGAAGACAGGGCTCGGTTGGAGAATGTTAGAGACAAGTATAACCTGCCCTCAGAATTTATACTCTCGGTGTCGTCATTAGAGCCCAGAAAGAATCTACCAAAACTTATTAAGGCTTTCTCTTTAGCCAAGGAAAGGCCAGAAGTCACTCACAAGTTGGTTATGATTGGATCTACACGACGGCAGCATTTGGCCATCTTTAATGAAATGAGAGCATCGCCTGTGAGAGAGGAAATTGTCTGGCTGAATTTCGTTCCCGAAGAGGATTTGCCGGCAATATATAATCTCGCGACCTTATTTGTATTTCCGTCATTGTATGAGGGGTTTGGCTTACCTCTATTAGAAGCAATGGCTTGTGGTTGTCCTGTAGTCTGTTCAAACACGAGTTCTCTTCCTGAGATTGCTGGTGACGCAGCTATACTTGTTGATCCTACAAGTATAGAGCAGCTAGCCGATGGTATTTGCAGGGTTCTAACTGAAGATAACCTGCGAAACAGTTTGATAAAGAAGGGGCTCAAAACAGCATCTTCCTTCTCATGGGAAAGAGCTGCTAAAGAGACGCTGGAAGTCTTCGAGGCGGTGTATAAAGGGGCAACCTAGATTTGGTGAAGAGCACAGGAAGTGGCCGCTCAGATTTTCTCAAGAAAGCACTTCAATTATATTATTGTAAGCCATCTTTGGCGATAATGAGAGCTGTAGAGCTAG
>Ga0209635_10002753_pt1 | contig 13574 bp, 13 predicted proteins | sample DeeMarSWOR230_32_FD_187463 | JGI IMG/M metagenome (GOLD analysis project Ga0209635, IMG submission 187463) | Marine sediment microbial communities from White Oak River estuary, North Carolina - WOR-2-30_32 (SPAdes) (version 2) | ecosystem: Environmental > Aquatic > Marine > Intertidal zone >...
TCGTTGCTTTCATGAGACGCTTCATCCTCAGGCCTGAACGGTTGAAGATCGACGATCCAAAAGCGAAGCTGGATGCTGCATTCATCCTTTCACTCATTTTTATTTTAATCCTCTTCATGTACGGGTTCCGGGGGACGGGTTTACTGCGAGAGCCTGGTAGCTTGCGGAGAGCCTATGCACCGGTTACATATTACGCTGCGGGGGTCATGAATGGATGGGGGATGGATCTTTTTCTGGCAAACCGAATATTCGCCTGGGCTCATCACCTGATCATCTTCTTCTTTTTAATTTATATACCATTTTCAAAGCATATCCACATACTCGGTGCAATTCCGAACGTATTCTTTAGAAACCTTGGACCAATGGGTACGCTCACCCGTATGGATTTTGAAGATGAATCTGCAGAGAAATTTGGGATATCAGAGATACAGGAGTTCACATGGAAGCAGCTCCTGGACCTCTATGCGTGCACGGAGTGTGGCAGGTGCCAGATCGCTTGCCCCGCGTATATGACTGAGAAACCCTTGAGCCCATACAGGGTCATCCATCATCTCAGGGCACACCTCATGGCGGAGAGAAAGAGACTCCTGTCTGGAGGTTCGGAGGTGTCGGATGGGGCTCAAATTGTGCCCCGTACAGTCTCAGAGGACGAGATCTGGTCCTGCACGACGTGCGGTGCATGCATGCAGGAATGCCCCCCATTCATCGAGCATGTCCAGAAAATCGTCGATCTGAGGCGATATCTGGTACTTACCGAGAGCCGTTTCCCGTCCGAAATGCAATCCGTTTTCAGGAATATGGAGGTTAATTATAATCCCTGGGCGATCGGTTATTCTTCGAGGGCCGATTGGGTCGGAGATATCGAGATACCGGTCGCCTCAGAAAAGGGGAGTTTTGATGTACTCTTCTGGGTTGGATGTGCGGGATCCTTTGATAATCGTGGGCAGAGCATTGCCCGTGCGACAGCGGAGCTCTTTCAGATTGCGGGTGTGGATTTCGCCATCCTCGGCGTTGAAGAGATGTGCTGCGGTGAGACGGCGAGAAGGATGGGGAACGAATATCTCGCCCAGACACTCATCGAGGTAAACATAGGAAACCTGAAGAAGTACGAGTTCAACAAGATAGTTACGATTTGCCCTCATGGGTTCAATACCTTCAAGGTAGAGTACCCTCAGTTCGGTTTTGAAGTCCCCGTGGTGCATCATTCGGAGTTTCTGCTCGAGCTTATCAGAGCGGGGCACCTAAAGGTACAGAAAGCTGATGGGATTCACTGTGTCTATCACGACTCGTGTTACCTCGGACGGTATAACGATATTTATCACGAGCCGAGGGAACTCCTCAGTTTGATCGATGATGTGAAACTTGTTGAGTTTAAACGTAGTAAAAAGGGCAGCTTCTGCTGTGGGGCTGGTGGTGGGAGAATGTGGATGGAGGAAACGCTCGGTCGGAGGATCAATGAGGAGCGCGTCGATGAATCCCTCGGTCTGAATGTGGATCACATCGTAACTGCTTGTCCGTTCTGTATGACCATGTTCGAGGACGGGTTGAAAAGTCGGAATCGGGAGGATGTGAAGGTTTTCGACATTGCGGAAATACTTATACAGGCATGCAGGAAGATATGAGAGGAGGATTCCTCTTTCACGACTCTTATCCTGTGTGATATAGGATTGTGCAGAGGGTAAAAAGGGAGCCTCATCGGTGATGATCGGGCTCCCTATTGTATTGACGAAGGCTCGATATAGCTATTGCCAATTAATCGCTTCAACCGGGCAGTTATCAATGGCTTCCTGGATCTCTTCCTCGCCGGCTCCACCCGGATTGGAGACTACGGCGATTTCATCCTCCATCGAGAAAACATCCGGACACGTTTCGACGCATAGTTCACAACCTGTACAGAGATCTTCATCAATAACAGGTACTTTTGCCATTTCTCACTCCTTTGATAAAATGGTCTTTACGCTAATTAACAACGTTTGAAAACAATGTCAAGCGATTTGTGCAGTATGCCGAAAGGCCGCCCTACGCATTTCTAACTTATTTTTTTTCAGGAGTTTAAAATCGTTTTGTCACCTCTGTCGAGACCAGGGTGATTGAGAAGTCGTCATCCCGGCGGGCGTGACGTTCGGGATCGTGGGTAATAAATATATTGAGTGTCATACTGCCTGGGATGGCGATGCTTCCCATGAGTGAGAGGCGGTTGAGATAGAAGTCGGAATAAATTTCGTTTACTGCGGCAAGGTAATCCCGGTAGCCAGGTTCGTAGGAGGCTGTAAGCCAGAACTCATCCCTGCCGAATACATCAATCCCGAAAACAGCCGAACCTTCCCAGTATCGTTCCTCCTCGAAGTCCGAGCAGAACATCCTCGCCAGGCGGGGTTCAAAAAATACTGAAACCAGTGAGGAGATTGGAACCTTTACCTTGAAACCTCCTCTGAAAAAGTAGGTGTCAAAGAATGTCGTTGTCGGTTCGTCGAAAATGGCAAGTTCGGACTCAACCCTGAGTGAGTACAGAGTTCCGTTTATCGTGTTCACGGAGAGATCCGCGTACGATGTCACACTCCAGTACGAGCTCCGGATATTCTCCCTGTAGTCGCGCCTATCGCCTGTGACTGTCAGATGGAACAATATATTCTCCCTTGCCATTAGTTGTGTCTCGATTTCCGATACTGTCCTTCTGTAGCTGAGAGCTGTCGTGTCGGGGGTTTCCTTGAAACCGACAAAAGCTCCAACCCGAACGAACCTCTTGAAATAGGATCCGCCTTCCAGCTCCAGCCCTGTGTCAAAGTAGCGATAGTCATAATCGAACTCCGTATTTTCTTGGTAGTTGATAATCTCGAATCTGTTTTTCGAGGTGATGCGGAAACGATCGTTCAGATTGCCGCCGAACTTGAGCACGGTGTTCGATTGAATATAATCGTTCCCAAATGCATAGTCGCTTCCATCCTGGAAATGCTTCCAGTGGAGATTGCTCCTCAGGTCGATCCTCATCGATTCCCTCGGTCTGAGAAAGAGATGACCCTCAACATAATCGTCCACCGATTGATTTCCATACCTGAAAATGTTACGGAGTTCCGTTTTGATGCGATTCTTGTGAAGGTAAAGGTTGTTGCCGATACTGGTGTAGAATTCCTGTATCGATTCAACCGTGTCTTCTTCGAGGATGGTGAATCTGTCGATGAAAGAGTCGTATCCGAGGGATATATGATTTTTAAACTCGGCATTCAGAGGAGTGGCACTGCATGAAAGGAGCACTGCGAGAACGGCTATCCGGGCCGCTTCTGATCGGCGCGTGAAGAAGCTCGAAAATCGTTTCCATCCTATCAAGGAGCTTGCCTCAGAAGTAGTTCGGCTTCATGGAGAAGCTTGATTGCCAATAGATGATTACCTTCCAGATAGATTTCCTCGGCGATCTTTACAATCGATCTGGCCTCGACCACAGCCATACTGGGTCGCCCGTTCTTCTCCCTTCGTGCGAGTTCCCTCACAATATCAGCGTGTATCTCAACGAAGAGGTCTTCATACGTAGCGGTTTCGAGGGAATCAGCCCCACTGCCGATTGCCACTCCATGCTCGGTCAACACTGGCGTCGGGGGTGGGGAGGAAGCACAGCAAGTCATGAATATAGAAAAACAAATTGCTGTACAGAGCTTTATATTATTGAACATAATTCCCTGATCTGATTGTAAAGGTTACGCGCTATCCTGGCTTCGGCTGATGCATTCGGAAACATCCCGTCCGCGAGGTATGCGCGAGCCTTATCTAAGTGATCAGTAGCACGTTCGATGAGGAGAGGTACACCCTGGACAGAGCACGTCTCGAGAATGGAAAGGACCTCGTCTCGCAGATTCTCCACTGTGCTGATCTGGGAAACCACCTGTTCCCGAGTCAGTTCCTTTTTCTGGGCAGCGATTGACTCCCGGAGGAGTTTTCTCGCTTCAGCGATCAGGCGTTTTGCTTCATCGATACGACCACGAGGAATCTCGTCCTCGGCGGTAGTGAGAAGATTTTTTGCCTCTTCTATCAGGGCTCTCTGTCTCCTATCAGCCATTCCCCTCTCGGAGCGTCTGATCATCTCTTCAGCTCTCTCAAGGAGCCTGTACGCCTCATCGAGCAGGTTACGCTGATCGGTGAGTTTGTGCGTTGGAATACGGCGAATGAGACTCCTGAAGTTTTTTTCGCATTTCTCGAGTGTAACCTTTGCGGCACGGTATCTGCCCTCTCGCAGCAGCTCCCTCGCCTTCACGAGTTGTTCCTCAGCGATGCGAAGCTGATTTCGGAGTTTCGGGAAATTCCCTTCCATGACCTGTTCCCGTGCACGCTCGAGGAGTCTCTCGAGTAGTGCGATTCTCCGCTCCGCCAATGCTTTCAATATGCGGATTTGTCTGACCTGCTGCTCCGCCTGTATCGCTTGCTGATGGGCAGTTTCAGCGAGTTTTAGAGCCAGCTGGTATCGGAGCTGCTGAGCATTGAGTTGGGACTTGTATAGAAGATTTCTCGCTTCCTCCAGGAGCTTCATCGGCCGATTGGCGATGATATCACTTTCGATAATGAGGTCACGTACCTTTGCGATACGCTCCTTCGTGTTTTCGATTATCCAGGTGAGTTTCTCCTCGGTCTTCGTCTCCAATCGGGCGAGTCCGATCGCTTGGTACGCTACTCTCCGTGCTTCGAGGGTGAGGTCGTGGGCTCTCAGGTTGGTGGAAAGCCTGTACGATTCCCATGCCTGCTTTTGCATGGTCTCGGCCTGCAACAGCTTCATGCGGCCTTTCTGACTTCGGCTTTCTTCCACTACCGCCCGGGCCTCACGTATCACTTCATCTGTTACTTCGAGAGCATTTCGAACCCTCTCAGCATCATCTGTATTCTGTGCAAACACAATGTCAGCTTGGATCATCAGGATGGTCACAAAAGGCAGCAGGAACAACGAGGATTTCAATTTCTTGTATCTCATCTTTCGTACAACTCCTTTCCAACCTCCTCTGCCTTTCTCCACGCAAGCGATATGCCACTTGTCATGATCAGCATTATTTTCTTATTTATCACATTATTACGAGCGAATCAGTATTTCCCATACCCCGGGAGTGTACCGATAGGTACAATATTATTGCTCCTGTCCGTACAGCGAAGGCGTCAGTCCTCTCCTTCCCCCTCCCTGCCGATGAATCCGAATCGTTCCAACCGTCCATAGAGTGTACGCCTGGTGATACCGAGGAGCTCGGCGGCCCGGCTCTTGTTTCCTCCCACCTTTTCGAGAGCCATTTGGATAAGGGCCTTTTCTATCTCGGGCAGGGTCCTCTCTCCAACTATTGCTTTGAGTGTAACGTCCGGCGAACCGCTGGGTGCGGTCTCCGAGATCGTTATATGCCCCGGGGATATTGGACCCGAAGCGGCGAGAATGACAGCACGTTCCAAAATGTTTCTGAGCTCTCGGATGTTGCCAGGCCATGAATATTCTTTGAGCTTGATCAATACCTCTTCGCTCAATGCAACGAGAGGAACGTTCCATTCCTTGAGAACGTTTTCTGCGATGGGGAGAATATCTTCTTTTCTCTCTCTGAGCGGAGGTATCTTGATTGGAAAAACGTTGAGGCGGTAAAAGAGGTCCTCACGGAAAAGCCCATCACGGGCGAGCTTCTCCAGATCTTGGTTCGTCGCGGCGATTATCCGTATGTCCACCCTGACTGGCCGAGAGCTTCCAAGAGGGAGGAATTCGCCGTTTTCGATTGCCCGGAGGAGCTTTGCCTGCAGGCTCAGGGGCAAATCACCTATCTCATCCAGGAAGATCGTTCCGTTATCCGCAAGTTTGAACTGACCTGGCTTTCGTTGCACTGCTCCGGTAAATGCCCCCCTTTCAAATCCGAATAGTTCTGCTTCCAGGAGTGTTTCAGGAACTGCTGCACAGTTAATGACGATAAAGGGATTTTTTGCCCGCGAACTGTTTCGATGAATCTCAGCTGCAACGAGCTCCTTACCCGTGCCGCTTTCACCCTGGACCAGGACAGGCGCATCTGTCGGAGCTACCTTCGTTATCATATCCCTGATCGATCGTATGGCTCCTGATTCGCCGACGATTCTTCTAGCGGTAGAGGTTACGAAAATCCTCTCGCGGAGAGCGAGATTCTCCGATACTAAGTCGCGCCTCTCCTGAATTCGTTTCAGCAGAAGGAGGACCTCATCCATCTGAAATGGTTTGATCAGGTATTCGTACGCTCCTTCCCGCATTGCTTCGACAGCAGTGCTGGCGCTCGCGTAGGCGGTCATGATGACGAAATCGGTCGAGGGAGACATTTTCTTGGTCTTTCGGAGGAGCTCCAGGCCGTCCATCCCACCGAGCCTGAGATCACAGAGAACAATTTCTGCATCCCCTTGCTCGATGTATGGCAAGGCGTCCTCGGCGCTCGTGCAGGTTGTGACATCGTGGCCTTCTTGTGATATTCGGTCAGACAAAAGCTTGGTGATCTTGAGCTCATCGTCTACAATAAGAATCCTACTCATATTCCTTCCTCGTTGTTTTTCTCCTCGATGGTGTTGCAGTGGTTCACCTACTCAACCTTCTCAATATTGTTTGGTTTTGGCAAGCTGATGATGAGAGTTGTTCCAACTCCCGATTTACTCTCCACTACTACCCGTCCACCGTGTTCTGTGATTTCTTTTTTCACAATGGCCAATCCGAGGCCGCTTCCCGTCGGTTTTGTCGTAAAAAATGGCTCGAATATCTTCTCCAGGTCCTTTTCGGGCATGCCCACACCGGTATCTTCAAATCTTATGGTGTAGTTCTTCGTCTTAGAGGAAATGGAAACATTGATCTGCCCACCGTCTCTCGTCGATTGTTGGGCATTGATGAGGATGTTCAGGAAACACTGTTGGATACGCTTTTCCTCTCCGGTGAAAGGTGCCCGATCCACCTCGAACGTCGTGACAAGCTCGATGCCGTCCTTTTCGATATGATCTCTTACCAGATTTATGCTTTGTTGGAGCGTCGTTACAAGATCAAAAGGTAACCGCTGGGTGGGTTCGTTTTTCGCAAAGAGCAGGTAATCCGTTAAAATGACGTCTAACCTGTCTGTCTCTTCAATGATGAAGCTGTTGATTTCTTCCGCGTCCTGGGGGTGTTTGCCCCGGAGCTTTTCCGCAGAGCTTCGAATGATGAAGAGGGGATTCCGGATCTCGTGCGCAATACCTGCCGCCATGCGGCCCATGGAGGCGAGTGTTTCCGATTGCATGAGCGATTCCCGTGCCCGAATAAGAGAGGTGGTCGCTTTGAAGACAAACCATGTGAAGAGCACTATCCCGACGACGTATATGGCGGTTGCAGCGAATAGGATCGTTCTGAGATCGTTGAGCCCCTGCAGGAAGTCGACACTCGCCTCGACGGCAACGACGGCCTTCGCTTTTGCAGCACCAGAGGGCACCGGGGAATAGCCTGCTTTCAAGAATGCACCGCTGGGAGCCCTGTACAGATCAGTGGCTGACGGGTTGCCTTCGAGAGCACTGATAATTGCGGGGTAATCCATCCTCCAGTGAGGGTACGGCTCACCCGGCCGATAGAGATCCGGTCTCAGTGTGAACAGTGTCACACCATCTTCTCTCATGATGAGAATATTTGATAGTGAATACTCTTCGCTGAAGCGGTACAGGGTGGTATTGAGGGTCTCTGGTAGTTCTGTTTTCTCTTCCCCTGTATCGAGGAGAGGGATGGCATGGCGTTCGACATGCGAAGATACGAGTGATGCAATTGCTTTCAGGCGCTGGCTAAACTCGTCGTCGAGATTTTTCTTTGTACGCTTGTAGTAATACCAGTTGAGAGAGAGAAAAACCGCGATGAGCAGGACAACGGCAAGAGCCGTCCATCCACTTCTGAGAAGGGTGGTTGATCTAACGTTTCCCATTATTAATAACGCCGTTCCACTTTTATGATATTAAGAATACGCTTACACGGTTGCCCGTTTCAAGGTATTTGTCTTTCCTTTACTGGATGGTATGTATCCGGCGAAGTGCGATATCCTTCCAGACGGGATCATTGGCAGCGAGCTTGAGCTTTTCAATGGCCTCCGTTTTATTCCCTTCTTTCAGAAGCGCCATCCCCCACTGGTAGTACAGACCACCAGATTTTGGGAATTCCTTCAGTCCTCGCTTGATGAAGGAGACAGCCTCGGTTACATTCCCGCTCTCAACGAGAAGCCGGCTCAGTGAGTTGTAAACCTTTTTCTTTTCCTCTCGGGGTATACCAGCCAGTGAAAGAGCTTGCTTGTAATAGTTGATTGCATCAGCACTTTTCCCCATCTCATCGAGAAGTCCAGCGAGACTGAGGATTGGTAGTGGATCACCTGGGTTCAGTTTGACTGCATGACGGTAGTGTCTCAATGCATCGTGGTGGTTTTCTTTGATATAGGCAAGCCAGCCGAGGTACAAGTGGGCCGTATAATTGTCCGGGTTTCTCTGGAGGACTACCTTGAACGCGTCTTCTGCTTTCGAATGCTTTCCCTGATCGTAGTACAATGTTCCCAAGAGGTAGAGGCTCCGTTCGAGGTCGTTTGCCTTCTGGAGGTATTTCTCTGCTTCGCTCTCATACCCCAATTCCAGGTCCGCTTCTCCAATGAGCAGGTAATGGCGGCTGTCCGTCGCGCCGGACAATTCCGCAGCAAGCATCTTCGAACGGACGTTTTGCCAGTCTCCCTTTCGAGCGAGTACCACTCCCACCTCATAGGCGGCATCTGCGTCAGAAGGGTCCAGGAGAGAGATGTTTTCCCATATCGACGCCGATTCATTCTTTTTTCCCATTACAGTGTAAATGGAAGCGAGGAGCCTCAACGCTTCGATGTTGTTCCGCTCCCGCTGCACGAGTTTCTTCAGGAGCGATACTGCCGAATCGTATTCATTATTCTGGGCGAGGAGCTGTGCGTCGAGGATCACCTCTTCGGCGGGTGGGGGAGGAGGAGGCTCTGATGAAGGAGCCTCTCTGCCGGGTGGTACTCCAGCACATCCGGCGAGGAGGACAAGAACAGGAATGGTGAGCAAAAATATGCGGTAGTAGTGTTCACGCGATTCCAACCCTGCCATTTGGTTTCCTTTCTTCATCGAAGAGCAGTGCCCCGAGCTCCGTGTGAATCTCGAAGCTGAATGCAGCTTGCAATCTCAGATAAATAACCAATGTTGTCTTCATGGTGTCAAGATGAAAGGTGTACTCTCGAATCTCTGGAAATAGGGAGGAGATATTTGCTATATTACAAGCGAGCAAAAGAATTGAAATCCTGTTGGGAAATCCGTGGTCGTCCCATGGAGCATTGGAAGGGAAAGCGATGTCACTGAAGCTGAATTCCATCAAGCTGTTGGTTACAGGAATCGTCTTTTTCACTGTCATCCATGTCTTATTCTCGTGCGAAAAGCAAGGACAGAAACAGCAGCCAGTTTCGAAGCCTTTCACCTTGACGGTGCTGTTCTCCAGTGATCTCCTCGGCAAGATCCGCTCGTGCGGCTGCGCGGTTAAAGAGATGGGAGGATTGGGACGACGGGCTACGTATATCGAGGATATGCGGAACTCTCTCTCTCATGTGATCGTTGTCGATGCAGGGGATGCATTCAGTCTCGATCTCTCCTATTCCAAGACCGAAGCGGAGCTCACATTTGATGTCTTTAACCTGATGGGGCTCGATGCCTTCACGCCTGGTGAAATAGACTTTGTATTCGGGGTTTCGTTTTTGAAGGATCTTGCTGGGAAGTCAATATTTAGGATCATTGCTGCCAATATCGTTGATGCTGAGACCGGGGAACCGATATTCGGACCTCCTTATACGGTTAAAGAGTTCGAGAACGGTTACAGGGTAGGTATTATCGGTGTTATCGATGATACGACACGTTTTCCCGGTTATGTTGATACGTCCTCGTTCAAAATCTTGCCTGTGAAGCAGACACTCAGAAGGATTCTTCCCTCGCTGACAGAAAAGGCAGATTTGCTGATTCTATTGAGTCACCTCGGGCTCGAGAAGTCTTACGAACTCGCGAGGGAGGTACCCGGCTTTGATTTAATTGTGGTAGGGCATGGAAAACCGATTACCAAGCGGCTCGAAAAGGTCGGTGAGACGCTGGTGATCGCCACAGGCGGTGAGGGTCAGTATATGGGGCGGATCAATCTGTCGATCCTCAAATCGGGCGAATATTCAGCAGCCAAGGTGGACCTTGTGCCCCTCGTCAAAGAGCTTGAGATCCACCCCGGCGTAGAAGCCTTGTTCGCGCGCTACGGTGTTGAACTTACCGACAAGGAGAGAAACAAGAAGAAATAAAATCACTTACACAGCTTATAGTCGCTCTTCCTGTCAAGAACGTTGAAAATAAAATATAGTTGACATTCACTCTAAAGCGTATTAAGTTTCAACGGGAAAATAGGTTTCGTGCGTGTATGACATCCTTGTATCGATAGGTTTGCGGCAGGGATAATAGGACTTCTTAAAAAGGAGCTTATCTATGACCAAGTTTTTTATGTCTTTCCTCGTTTGTGTACTTCTTTCGGTCGTCCTCACTGGCTGTGGCGGCAAGGTAGAGGATACATATACCCTGGCGACACTGAGGGAAGCTACCCGAGGGGATCTGCTGAGCCCTGGGTTCAAATTCAGCTTCGATACACCCCAATTTATTGCCGTACATAAGAATGTTTCCATGGTCCGCGAGGGCAACCTGATCGAGTTCTTTGTGGGGGATGGCCTTGAGGGCGAGGTGCAGAATGTTATGGGTCGGAAATTCATCATCGGCGCCAGAAAACTTTTTAATCCACTCATTCACTTTACCGTAGATTTCATGGTGGTTGGCAACGACACGGTTCGTGTTGGAGAACCTTACGATGTTACCTTACCGGGTCTCTTAAAAGCGAGGGACTACAGTACGGAAGAATTCGAAGAAGTGGAGCTTGATGAGTTAACTTCCAACAGACTCAAACTCAGGAGTATCCAGGATACCCGATTCAAGGTTTCCGAGGCTAAGGTAACGTACGAGGAAGTTGTTGTGGATAATGAGCCCACAATGATGTACATCCTCCACCTGAAAAATGTCCGTTTTTTAATTGAAGATCCAAATGACGCAGTTCAGCTTGTTCTCAAAGCGCTGATAAACGAGGACCATTACTTCGAGGGTGGGGTAAGCTACGGTTCGATCGCCTCCCGTGGATTTCGGGAAGGGACAAATAGTGCTGGTTATATCACGATCGAGTACATCAATTACGGTGGCATGGTAGTAGGAACCCGCTAATTACTTTCAAGGTTTCGGATTATAGATAAGGTGCTGCAATAAAGAGCGGCACCTTTTAATACTAAATTGTTGTCGCGAATGAATAGAAACATATATATTGATCGGGAACTCCCCTGGGATATTACGAAGTTCTTCAATGGCTTTGGGGTTTGATTTATCCATATTGACAGGAGCAGCTTGTTTGCGTTATAATATTTCAGCAAAAGTGTGAAATTTACAATAAATTTCAGACAATTCAATCATAAATGCTTCATTTGAAGGTGTAGTTTTAAATTCTCTTGAGCCTATTAAAGTGTCAAGATTGTATGTCTGGTAAACGTGGTATAATACTTGCAAATAGTAGGAATTGAGTAGTATGGAAGTGTTAAAAGATTTATGGGAATTTCTGAGAGAGAGAAAAAAATATTGGCTTGCTCCAATTATTTTAGTACTAATACTACTTGCCGTTTTGATCGTCTTTACATCCGGTTCCGCCATAGCACCCTTTATTTACACCTTGTTCTAAAACCGATAATCGGACTAATCTTTATTTCCTGAGGTCAAGATGGAGAAAAAGCATTTCGAAACGCTCAATGTGTGTTCTTTTTTTCTCTTGGTTCTCTTCTTGATAACGAAAAAACCAGTTTTCCTCTATATCAGCTTTGGGCTCATCGGCGTGAGCATCTTCATCAAGCCGTTGGGTCGCTTGATAGCCGTATCCTGGCTCAAGTTCTCTTACTTAATCGGGACCGTTAATTCACGGGTCCTCTTAACACTCTTTTTCTTCCTCTTCCTGACACCACTGGCATTGATCCGGAGACTGTCGAGGCAGAACCTGCTGCAACTTAAGAAGGGCAGTGATGATAGTTACTGGAAGAGGGTGGAAGGAGATTTTCACAAGGATAGTCTGGAGAAGACGTGGTGAAGGATAAGAAAAACTACATACTCGGAATATCTGCGTTTTATCATGACTCCGGTGCCGTCATTGTTGAAGGTGACAGGATACTGGCCGCAGCGCAGGAGGAGCGGTTCACCCGGAAAAAGCACGATCCCTCGTTTCCGATGAATGCGGTGAGATGGTGTTTCGAGTATGCTGGTCTATCGCTTGATAGGTTGTCGCTTGTTGTATTCTACGATAAGCCGTTTCTGAAGTTCGAAAGGCTCTTGGAAACGTACTATGCATTTGCACCGGTGGGTTTGAAATCCTTCCTCTCGGCAATACCCGTGTGGATAAAGGAGAAGATGCTCCTTAAGAGCTTGTTAAAGAAAGAGTTGGCAAGCATCACGGGAGAGCAGTTTCCAGAAGACCTCCAGATGCTTTTTCCCGAGCATCACCTCTCTCATGCGGCAAGCGCCTTCTACCCTTCTCCGTTCCGGGAGGCTGCGATCCTCACTGTTGATGGTGTTGGGGAGTGGGCCACCAGCACTATCGGCTTCGGTAAGGGTAACAAGATACAAATCATGAAACAGCTGGATTTCCCTCATTCACTTGGTCTTCTCTATTCAGCATTCACGTACTATACAGGTTTTCGGGTCAATTCGGGTGAGTACAAGTTGATGGGTCTTGCGCCGTATGGGAATCCGAATTCGAAGCGGACGAAGGAGTATATCGAAATCATTCTCCATGAGCTCATCGATGTGAAAGACGACGGCTCTGTTTGGTTGAATATGAAGTACTTTGATTATGCCACCGGTCTTCGGATGACGAAAGACGAGCTTTGGGAGGAGCTCTTCGGTGTACCTCCCCGCAAGCCGGAGTCTGAGATCACGCAGGCGTATATGGATATGGCCCATGCGATACAAAAGGTTACAGAGACGGTACTGATGAAGATGACGTGTCACGCCAAGGAGCTCACCGGTGCGAGTAACCTTTGCCTTGCCGGTGGGGTTGCGCTGAACTGTGTTTCGAATGGGAACATTCTCAAATCAGGTCTCTTCGACGACATTTGGATTCAACCTGCCGCGGGTGATGCCGGTGGTGCTCTCGGATCAGCCCTGGTGGGTTGGTACGTTTACCTGGATAACGAGAGACAGGTAATTGAGGGGCAGGATACAATGAAGGGGGCTTTCCTCGGTCCCGATTTTCCTCATGCTGAGATAGAGCGGGTCGGGAGGAAGTATGAGGCACCGTTTCAGAAGTTTGATGATTTCGATGAGCTTTGTCGGCTTGTGGCTCAGTTATTGGCGGGGGGGAAGGTGGTTGGGTGGTATCAGGGTAAGATGGAGTGGGGACCGCGGGCACTGGGAAACAGGAGCATTCTCGGTGACGCGCGAAATCCGGAAATGCAGAAAAGGTTGAACGTGAAAATAAAGTTCAGGGAGAGTTTCAGGCCATTCGCGCCATCCGTCCTCTATGA
>Ga0209635_10002754_pt1 | contig 13573 bp, 16 predicted proteins | sample DeeMarSWOR230_32_FD_187463 | JGI IMG/M metagenome (GOLD analysis project Ga0209635, IMG submission 187463) | Marine sediment microbial communities from White Oak River estuary, North Carolina - WOR-2-30_32 (SPAdes) (version 2) | ecosystem: Environmental > Aquatic > Marine > Intertidal zone >...
GCCAAGGCAAGCAGGTGGTCAGAGTAATGGTAGACAAGCAAATACAAGAAAGACAAATAGTAACCGGTATAAGTGATGGTTCAGAGACTGAGATTATCAGCGGGCTCAGCGAGGGAGAAACAGTGGTAAGATAGAAGTTCGCCGAGAAAAGAAGAGGGAAATGACGATGTTTAAGTTTCTATCAAAGCAAATGTTCAGAGAACATGACCTACACCGGTATGACGAATATCTGATTCAAGTGCGTGACGTAGTTAAAGCCTATGAAACCGAAGCCGGTGAATTTCTTGCCCTCAAGGGAATCAAGCTTGCCATTGGTGATGGCGAGTTCGTCGGCGTGATTGGTAAGTCAGGAAGTGGTAAATCAACACTAATCAACATGATTTCCGGTATCGACCGCCCCACGAAAGGCGAAGTTAACATCGGGGGTGCGCCAGTACATACTTTCAATGAAGGAGAGATGGCAAAATGGAGGGGCCGCAATCTGGGAATAGTCTTTCAGTTCTTCCAGCTCCTGCCAATACTGACGGTGCTTGAAAATGTTATGTTGCCGATGGATTTCTGCCATTTGTATAGTCCCGCCCAACGCCGCAAGCGAGCCTATGAAGTTCTCGAGATGGTCGGGGTGGCTGAACATGGCCATAAATTACCGAGCCAGCTTTCTGGGGGCGAGCAGCAGCGCGTCGCCATAGCCCGAGCCCTGGCCAATGACCCCCCAATTATCCTGGCCGACGAACCGACCGGCAATCTTGATTCAAAAACATCAGAGCGTGTATTTAACCTGTTCGAGGCTCTAGTAGCGGGTGGTAAGACAATCGTTATGGTGACACACGACAGCGACCAGGCGAAGCGGGTCAAGCGTACGATTATCATCGCCGATGGCGAGATTATCGAGGAGTATCTGTCCAAAACGTTCCCCTCATTAACCCAGCAGCAGCTGATTTGGATTACATCAAAGCTGCAACCGCAAAGGTACCCTCCCGGTTCGGTTATTATCCAGAAGGGCGGGCCCGCGGACAAGTTCTACATTGTCATCAGAGGGTACGTTGAGGTTATCTTGCAGACACCTGACGGGCAGGAGTTCACGGTTTCCCGTATCGAGGAAGGCCAGTATTTTGGTGAGATCGGATTGATAAGCGGCGACGTTAGCATGACCACAGTACGTGCAGCGGCCAATAGCGATGTCGAAGTCGCTGCCCTCGACCGTGAGAACTTCACCAAACTTATGGCTGATTCTCAGGCAACTAAAAAAGAGATAGACCGCGTGGCGCAGCAGCGCATCCGGGAAAGCCTTGACCTGGCCAAGGGAACAGATAATGCTTAACCCGCGCTGGCATAAAGTTATCCGTGACCTGTGGAGCAATAAAAGCCGGACGGTTCTGGTGGTGCTGGCGATAGCGGTCGGGGTTTTTGCCTTCGGCAGCGTTTTCATCACTCAGAGGGTTCTCATTGATGATATGAACGCCCAGTACCGTACCACTAACGCTTCCACCATTATTATGGGCATCAGGTCCTTTGACGATGGTCTCGTGAGATGGGCAGGTCGCCAGGCAGAGGTCGCTGATGCCCAAGGACGGACGGTTTATCTGGTTAAGCTGGCAGGAGAAAAAAAGACCTTCAACCTGAACCTCTACGCCTATGACGACTATGAAAACATGTCGCTCAACCGTATCAATTCGGAAAGAGGAACATGGCCACCGGGCAGGCGCGATATTCTTTTAGAGCGTTCCTCTGTTTCAGCAAGTGGCGCCCAGATTGGCGATAGCGTTGTCATCGAGCTCTCCAACGGGCGGCAATATAAACTGAATGTTGCCGGAATTGTCCATGACTTAAACGCTATCCCGGCGAACCTTGACCCACAGCTAACCGGGTATGTATCCATGAAAACGCTTGAGGATCTTGATCTCCCGAACACCTATAACCGGCTTGAAATCCTCACCACGACTGAGTTCAACAGTCTGGCCAAGCTTGAAGCGGCCGCCGATGAGCTCAAAGAGCGGTTACAGCGCACCGGGGTTTCTGTCGATTCTGTCGTGGTTCGCGAAACTGGTGAGCACTGGGCGAAAGAGACCACACAAAGCTTTACACTTATCCTGAGTTTCATTGGCATATTTTCCCTCATTCTGAGCGGCTTTCTGGTGGTGAATACCATCTCGGCACTGCTCGCCGAGCAAAAACGCCAGATTGGTATGATGAAGGCTATTGGCGGCACAGGGAGGCAAATCATCGGTATTTACCTGGTGCTGGTGGCTGTTTATGGTCTGCTCTCGTTGGTGGTGGCATTGCCCATTGGCATGGGCTTGGGTTACTTGTTCACGCGTGCGGTGACACAGTTTCTGAATATCGACATCATTAACTTCCACCTGCCAGCACAGGTTTTCTTTTTGCAGTTGATGGCGGCGCTGCTAGTGCCTGTCGTAGCTTCGGCAATACCTGTCCTTGGTGGGGTGCGGGTGACGGCGCGCGAGGCACTCAGCAGTTATGGAATTGGTACCAAGGGCGGGCATGGGCAGTTTGACCACCTATTGCTGCGGGTACACGGCCTGCCACGACCGGTGCTGCTTTCCCTGCGCAATACTTTTCGGCGCAATGGGCGGCTCTTACTGACTCTGGGCGCGCTCACCATCGCTGGAGCGCTCTTTATCACCGTGTTGAATGTGCGCGGTTCAATGATGGCTGAACTCAATAATATCCTTGGAACGTGGTACAACTACGAAGTCGCCCTCTATCTCGATGGTGATTATCAGGGTCAGGGGGTTGAGCGCCGGGCCGAGAGCCTGCCCGGGGTGACCGAAGCAGAAGGTCGGATGGGGGTACAGGTGCAACGCATCAAACCAGACGGCAGCAAAGGGGCCACGTTTCTCCTTGGCGGCGTACGGCCCGATTCGGACTTCGTCCAGCCGCACGTACTTTCGGGACGCTGGCTGGAGAGAGAAGACCGGAATGCCATCGTCCTGGGCAGCCGTTTAGTCAAAGATATGCCGGACGTTGAGGTTAGCGATGAAATTGTGCTAGAGATAGGCAACAAGAAATACAAATGGAAGGTAGTTGGTATTATGTTTATGCCTTTTGAAAGACTGGGCTATGCTGATTTCGACTACCTCTCAAGCATCAAAGGAGAGTCTGGCCTGGCTTCTTCGATTTATGTTCGCACCGAACAAAAAGACGGCGAGGCTCAATCCGCGATGGCGCAGGTACTAGAGACGCGCCTTAAAGGCTCGGGAATCAAAGTCAGCCAGTCAATGACCAGAGATACTGTCGCTGCGACTATTGCCGGACAGTTCGACTTTCTGGTTGCCTTTCTGATGGCCATGGCCGCCATGACGGCGCTGATTGGCGGGCTGGGGCTGGCCGGCATGATGAGCCTGAATGTGATAGAGCGTACCCGTGAAATCGGCATTATGCGTTCCATCGGTGCTGGCAACGGCATGATAAGCGGCGTTGTCGTCGTTGAGGGACTGATTATCGGCATCATAAGCTGGGCCTTGGCCGTTCCTCTCAGCCTGCCCCTAAGCCTACTCTTCGACGCTATGCTGGGACAGGCGTTTTTTTACCAGCCCCTGGATTTCGTCTTTTCGTCTCTGGGTGTCATTGTTTGGCTGGCAATCGTGGTTATTGTCTCGGTTGTGGCCAGCCTGTTACCGGCTTACCGCGCCACGAAAATGAGCGTGCGGGAAACACTGGCCTATGAGTGATGTGGTATACTTTTACCCTGAGGCCCACAGCGGCTTTGATAAAGGAGATTATTGCTGATGAATTTCAAGGTTGTTACCGATAGCACCGCCGATCTGCCATCCCGGCTGGCTGAGGAGCTGGGTATCACCGTCGTGCCAGCCTATGTGCGCTTTAAGAATGAGGTATATCGTGACCGGATAGATATTAGTGAAGACGAGTTTTATCAAAGGTTACTAAGTGACCCTGTCCACCCTAGCACCGAACCCCCGACTCCACAAGATTTTGCCGCTGTCTACCAGAAGCTGTCTCAGGAGGCTGACGGTATTATTTCTGTTCACATCTCCAGCAAATTAAGCGCCACCTGCAACTCAGCATTGCGGGGCAAGGAATTGATAGAAACGGAGTGTCCTATTGAGGTAGTTGACTCACAGCTGGTGACCATGGGTCTGGGGATGCTGGTTACAGCAGCGGCCACGGCTGCTAGGTCTAAAAAGAGCTTCCCGCAGGTGGTGCAAGAAGTGAAACAGTTCACTCCTAGCATCCATATGCTTGGTCTCCTTGATACTCTCAAATACCTGGCCAAGGGCGGGCGCATTGGTAGGGCAAGAGCTCTACTGGGCTCAATACTGGCGGTAAAGCCGATATTAACGATAAGAAACGGAGAACTGGAGCAAGTTGATTATGTTCGAAAGCGGGCTAAAGGCATAGACAGGTTATTTGACTTTGTGAAAAAGGCCACCGATATTCAGGATTTGGCCATTGTATATAGCACTACCCCTGATGAAGCGCAGGCTTTAGCTGAGCGAATGGGTTCCATATTCGCTAAGGAGCGGATTAGGCTAAACAGGTTGGGGCCGGCGCTCGGCGTTCATGCCGGACCGGGTATTTTATTTATAGCCCTTAGGGTAAAGTGATTGGTAATCGCACAAATAGGACTGTACTCTCAGTGCATATGTTTAATCCCTAACCACCTAGCCTATCCCATTTTTAAACGACATCACATCTCCCGGTATATATATCGTTTGAACGCGGATAACGGAAAGGTTTATAATAAAGCTCCAACGTGTAAAATGACGTGAAGCAGCAAGAATTCATCTGAACTAATAGTCAAGGAGGTGATGCCTATGCTATGACTCAGCTAGCTTTCCTCATCTGTAACCAAGAGAAGCTGGCCTATTTAGTTTAGGGTAATCTTTTGAGCAAAAGGGAGGGAGTATAGATGCCAAAGTATTTTATGACTTGGGAAATCGACCCTAACAAAGTGCCGATTAGTCGTGAAGAGCGAGCCGCAGCATGGAGCCCCATGATAGAAATGGTTAAACAGGGAATAAAGGAGGGGAGAATCAAGGAATGGGGCTCATTTGTTGGTGAGATGAGAGGCTATTCGATCGCTGAAGGTACTGAGGCAGAAGTCGGTGCCTTCAACCAACAGTGGGTTCCCTTCGTTAATTTCCAGGTTCATCCAGTCGCTACGGTGAGTGACATAGAAGCAGTAATCGCAAGTCTATCTAAGTAGGCCGTTAAGACCAGTCGAAAATAGGGGGGTAAGGTGAATATTCTCGTAGCCTGCCCCCCTTGTTAAACTTAAGGAGTAAAAGATGGCTTTGATGTTTCCATCTGAAGAGTGGCTTAAGGCCCTAGTAGATGAACTCAATAGTAGTCAGACATATCGGGATGCAGCTAAGAACTGGGAGGGGGACTTCTATTTCATTATAGAACCCGAAGGTAGCCTAAAGGAAAAGGTTACTGCCTATATGGACTTATGGCATGGGGAATGTCGCTCTGCTTATATCGTTGCCAACGAAAATGAGAAGAATCCCGAATTTCGGATTCGTGCACCATTAGGTAAATGGCGTACAGTTCTCGAAAAGAAACTGAATCCTATCCAAGGAATGTTAACAGGTCAGCTCAAAATAACAGGAAATATGATGAAGATTGTAAGAACTCCGAGAGCAGCCCTCGAACTGGTTAACTGCTGTAGCCGTGTCCCGACTGATTTCCCACAGCATTGACTTCAATGCTGAAAGTAATATAATTAAGCTTACCTGATGTAAAACATCTTCAAAATAGCATATCGGATTAAGGGCGTGATGATGAAAAGGGATGCCGGTGGTCGCTAAATGAAAGGCGGTTGCTGGCGCTCTTTTTTATTTGTGGGAGAAAAGGAGGGGGAAAGATGTCAGAAACTGAACCTGTTAGCCTTGAAAAACTTAGTAAGCAAATGCTCGGACAGATAAGCGATTTTCGCGCCGAGGTGGCTGAAGAAACAAAGGTGCGCACGCGCGCGCAGGAGCTTATATACCAGTTGTTAGATGAGGCTGCCAAATATCTATTTGAAGAGACCTTATCAGACCAGCTAATCAATTCAGCCGATTATAAGATACAAATGGCGAAACAAAAGTTCGCAGAAGCCCAAAAACAAAGATTACCACTCGCGCTTGTAATCGGTATGTGGATGCTTGCCGCACTTGGAATATCAGGATATCTCATTGCGGTCCGGGAACTCTTACCCAGTTTATCGGATATGCCGATAGCCCAACTCATGCTTGGAGCCGTGATTTGGGGTACGGTAGGAGCAGCTATCGACGGACTTCGTGAATTACATACCCGTTATGCTCGCCAAGAGCTTGATCCCAACCGGGCAATATGGTATTTTGCCCATCCTATCGTAGGCGCGGGTTTAGGCGCGATAATCTTTCTGGTTGTTTTCGCTGGGCTTCTCTCTGTTGGACAAACGCAAATCCTGCCTGATGGAACAGATGTGGGTGGATTTAACCCCGCCATTGTCTTTCTTCTTTCCGCACTTGTGGGATTTGAAGAGCAATCGGTAATCAGATATCTTCGCGACACCATAAGGCATATTTTTCGGATAGAAGAAAAGGAACCACACGAAGGCGGTTAATATGGTAAATCAAATAAAATACCGATGGAAAGGTAAAAATGAATTTGAAGAAATTACTTAGGCAATTCGGTTATTGGCTGTATAAAATGACTGGCGGGGAGCTAGAATCCGCAAATACACCTCTACCGGAGCCCACAGAAAGAAGAAAGATCACTGGATCAGCATTATATCAAATTATTAGGGATAAGTTCCCGGATGGTGAAATCCACCTTTCAGACCCGTGGGCAGAAGCCGTTTACAGTCTTTGTGATATTGAAGATATAGAAGCGTTTTTGGATGTAGACGAGACAAACCACTTACAATACATCCGCCATAAGTTTGATTGTGATGATTTCGCTAGGCTTCTGTGGGGACAATTCGGTAGGCCCGAATGGGCTCACTTCGCTATAGGCTTGTTCTGGAGCGATAAGCATGCCATGGTGATGTGCATAGATGCTAACGAAGACCTCTGGCTTATCGAACCGCAGACAGATGATAGGAGAAGCGACCTGCTGGATTGGCAGGGAACCAGAATGAGGTTCACAATAATCTAGTAAGTAGGAGTAAATATGAGCGAATTCACTAAAATATTGAAAGTATCTCCTCTCGGTGACGGGAAGAATTGGGTTCTCTTAGAAGAGTTCAAATTTTATGATGACAAAGTAAAAGGTAACCCGAATGAGTATTATTGGGTTGAGGTGGTGCCTAAATTCATGACCGATTTCGCAAGCGTACCTCCAATCTTTCGTTCACTGGTATCAAAATGGGGAAAACACGGAAACGCAACAGTACTTCACGATTATTTATATTGGACGCAGCAATGTACAAGAAATGAAGCAGACAAGATATTTAAAGAGGCTATGGAGGTATTTGGTGTACATCCTTTGAAAAAGTGGATTATATACTTGGCAGTAAGTTGGTTCGGTTGTTTCGCATGGAAAGGAAATATAAGACTAAGAGAGAGAGGATTTAACAGGGTGGCTGCGAGGTTCCCTGAAAAAGCTACTGATACCCCGGAGTCGCTTCAAGCATAATAATCGCTTGCCTAATCTGAATAATCGGAAGGCTGAGAATCGTACTGTACTCCCGATGCATCTGTCTGATAGACTTCATATCAATGTGATAGTATATTTTGAACGTTATACCCACATCAGCATGCCCTAATAAATTCGCTTACCGCTTTTATGTCACCTCCCTACCCCCTCCCCATTTTCTAAGCGACATCACGTCTTAATGAATCTATTGTCTTCGCAGCAAATCTACAAATTTGTGATAAAAGTCGTATATCCAGCAAAGTCTTCGCGGCTATTATACAAGGGGTGAAAAATGAAGTGCTTTTATTAGGTGGAAGGGTTTTATGGGCAAAGAAAGGATAGTTAGGAATGGATAATCCAACACCTGAATACCACGCTGAAAGAATTTCCGAAGGAGAAGCTGAAGAAACAAACTATTTGTTAACAGTTGGGGAGGTAGCTAGTTTGTTACAAGTCCACAGTAATACTGTCAGAAAGTGGAGTAATCTCGGAATATTGCCAAGTTTTCGCATTGGACCAAGGCATGACAGGCGATTTAGGAAAGAAGATATCGCCACTTTTCTGCCGAAGTAAATAAAGCTATCATCCATTAGAATATCCTGCCGGTATTTTAAGTTACACCCTAATGTTGTAAAATATAAGAGGTTTGATTGAGACCAGGTGATAAATGAGCATACTGAAAACTATACAAAGCTTCCTTGGAATGACCGAAAAGCTAACTTTTAACGACTCTGACTCTGACTTGTTAGTCCAGCTTCAGACTAATAGAGAAACTGCTCTGAGACAAATAATCCCTACCCGTCTGATGAATGAGTTTATGAACTCTGTTTATCCTGACCAGTATTTAAAATCAATTGTCAGAGATACGTATCAAACATATCATGATCACTTGATGAATGAAGAATCGCGCAACGTATATTTACAATATGCTTTGCGTTTGTCTCTCTCGTTTAAAGGATTTGGGCGTAGGTTAATATTGCATTATAACATTGATCCGGAAGCCATTGTTAGAATAATGTTGGGTGAAACCGAAACCGAATCGATAGAAGAAACGTGACCTATTTGCCATATAACGATACCCTCTCCGACGGAACGGTTAGTTTGCGTTCAAGGCATGGCAATAAAACAGACATGAGTACACTCGGATACGACCCCATAGGTCACCTGGTTACCATCCGCCTGCTCCTGAGGCTAGAACGTCGGTAACCTAACTTAAGAAGTGTTATCCTTTATGAGGGCAGTTCACTACCTCCCTACTTACTTGAGAGAAGTTTCATCAATTCTTCTGTTGGCATTACTGGAATAACCTCAATCTTACCAAGGTCAGCCCACGCAGCAGCGGCTCCTGCCATAGCACGAGGATCCTCTACCTCTACCAGTCTGAAGACTCGGCCGCCGGTGAGGGCACTCCACTCACCAACAATTTTCGTTCCTGGAGGTACCATCGCTCCTTTTTCTGCTCTCCTCTTAATCACTGCCTCCCTGTTCGCGGGCTCATACGTGTAAGTACTCATGAATAACATTTGTGTATATCCTCCTTTGTCATTAAATTAGCCGCATACCTACCGAGTATAAAGGCCACCACTTAAAGTGTCAAATATCCTCCAATTTTTATTAAAATCCACCGCTTTTATAGCTATGCTAAAGCCCGATTCTCAACGTGGCGCTTCGCCCAAGAGTTTCTCAGTCTGCAAAATTGGCCGACTCAGTTAGTTCAGCTATAAGATAGGACCAGTGTGGTACATTTCCAGAGGCATGCAATAACTAGGAATGTGCATCTCCGACTTCGTCAATTTGCCCGACGCTACGGCAATAACCTCCTGAAATATGCGATTAGCTACCTCAGCAATAGATTCCTTCCCTTGTATAATGCTGTCAGCATGGATATCAAAAAACTCCTTTTCCATCCTATCTGCTGGTTTGCTCGGGTTACTTACCACACTTATCACGGGCAGTATGGGCAATCCGCCGGGCCATGCCACCGGACAACCACGGAAGCTGGAACTGATGCCACCGCCTACGTTCATGATATGTATGTGGATGCCAGCAGCAGCCTCTGCGGTAATCAATTCACTGGTTTCGGCTGAGCCATCCATAAAGAAGAGCCCTTTCCCTTGGGGCCTTTCAGCATTCTCCAGAACGCCCTGCAAGGGAGAAGTACCTGTCTTGGCAAGGGCACCCAGAGATTTCTCTTCAAGAGTGGTCAGGCCGCCTTTTATATTAGCGGGAGTTGGTTGTGTGCCCCGGACGTCTTCACCGGTTGCTTTAATTCTCGCCTCCATGCGGTCCACCGCTTCGTGAAGCCGCCTAGCTACCTCTTTGCTAACGGCTCTCTTGGCCAGCAAATGAGTAGCCCCAATGAGTTCCGTTGTTTCCGAGAAGATAGCACTACCTCCTTCCGCTATTAGCCTATCAAAAACTTGCCCCGTGGCGGGATTGCCCACTATCCCAGAGGTAGCATTAGAAGCACCACATTTTACTCCCAGTGTGAGATGGCTCAAATCGAAGGGTTTTCTTTGCATCTGGCATGTCTGGGAGACCATGTTGCGGGCAGCGGTGATTCCTTTATCCAATACGCTCTCATAATTACTCCCAAGAACGGTTAAAACCTCGACAGGTTTTTTGGATTTGGCTATCCCGTCGCCGAGGGCAACCATGTCTACGTGCTCGCAACCAATACCCACCACCACGCACGAGGCCACGTTGGGATTACAGCCCAGGCCAATGAGCGTTCTTAATGCCCGCTTGTTATCCTCTCCGAGACGGACACAGACATAGTCAGGAAGAAGAGCTACCGTGCCCTTGACCTCATTGGTAATTTTGGCTGCCAGCTCATTGGCACAACGTCCTCCTGAGATAACTGCCACGTAGTTACGCACCCCCGCTGAGCCGTCCGGTCTCTCATATCCCAGAAATTCCACTGCTTGACCTCCTCGTCTCGAATTTTATATTTATTCGGCTACCCAGGCCCGGGGAGAAGCGCGCTTGCCACATTGTGAACATGGACATGGCCGCCCTTGTTTATCGGCTGGGTGGCGATGCCAATAACTTCACCGTATTTAAGAACGTTTTCTCCCTTGTTAATAGCTGCTAGAGCTATTTTGTGCCCGAAAGGTATAATCTGTTCCGCTGCTATCTCCCGGATTACTTCCCCTGATGCCGTTATTATGCTCACCTGCTCTCCCGCCTCAATATCGTTAAAGGCGATAGCGGTATTATCCTGCGGGTTTATCATAATGGCTCTTTTCATCTTATTATCTCCTGCCTTAAGGCTTTTTAAATCCGGCTTCTTTTGGCATTATCTTCCCTGCCAGGAAATTACACCGGCTGCATTATAAATTATTTACTGTGCTCAAAACTTTATCATCTGGTGGGGTAACCACAATATTATGTCAGGCAAAGCGGTGCACAGGCAACAGCATTAGTGAGCAGCAACAACAAAAAAACAATATTGAATATATAATGCCACCTAAATCTGCGCATACCACTCCCCCCTTGTCTTACGGGTTATTAGGAGTGGAAGGCGTTTGAAATTATATGGATGTTAATTACATTTGTCAATAGACAAAAAGGAAGGATTCAGGGCAACGCCAGTAAACGTGTTGCCTGAATTAGAACGACCCACTGAAAAGAGATTATGGTCTTGTATAATACCTCTTGAAGTTATGGTACATCCAACTCTGCTGCTTCTTCACGGTGTGCCATCGGCAGAAATCGGTAGGCTATCCAGAGAACGAGCAGACCGTCGGCAACAAGCCCTACCGAGATAGCGAACTCCATCCAGTGGGGTATGTAAGTGTAGCCCGGCCTTATGCCGAGGCCAAGCATGCTCGCATTGAAGCGGTTCAGTATCACGCCAATGACGACCAGTACGGCAGCCCAGAACAATTTGCTACGGCTCTGCCTCACGCCGGGAAAGGAGAAGAGAATGATTGGTATAATAACCCCTATTAGCATCTCGCCCCACCACATCAGGTTCAGTGGGTAATTGGTGAAGATAAGGCCCATTTCTCCAGCCATCAGCAGGTCCACCAGCTTCAGCAACAGGTAGAGCCCCAGTATATATGGGATCGCCCTGCCCAGTCCACTCAGTACATCCTGGGGTAACTCATGCCCGAAGACCTTAGTGCTGATGGTTGTCTCGAAAATGACCATGGCTGGCCCCACAGCTATGGCGGAATTGAGGAAGAGAAGTGGCAGGATGGGTGTATACCACAGCGGGTCAAGTGTATAAGGCATCATCAGCAGCATTGACCCCAGGGAGGACTGATGCAATGTGGAGAGGACAACACCAGTAATCACCAGCGGTATCTGGATAGCGCGGATGAAGCGCATCGGGACATGCCAGTTGAAGCGCTCGAAAACCACCGGACTGAACTCCAAGGCAAGCACGGCGGTGTACGTCATGACACACATTCCTACCTCAAACAGCGGGGAATGGACGTTCCAGTAGATGATGGGGTGCCAGATGTACCAAGGCTGTCCCAGGTCCACAAGTAGGGCAAATATAACCAGCGTGTAGCCCAAGAATGCCGTCAATACTGCCGGCCTTACCACCGGATGATACTTTTGCCAGCCAAAGATATAGACTGCCCCCGCCAGGGTGAACCCTCCTGCGGCTAGGGCTACTCCGCAATACAGGTCAAAACTTATCCATAGCCCCCAGGCGCGGCCATCACTGAGATTACTGATTGCCCCCAGCCCGTTAATGTAACGGATAGCCATAACCACCGCGCTAAGGATGACAAGACAACCCAAAATGGAAGTGCCAACAGGGAAAGAACGCTTCTGCTGCATCATTTTGCGACCCTCTCTTTCTGTCTGGCGCTCTCTTTTTCCATGCTCACCTTTTCGCGCCGCTTGACAAGCCAGTAGACTCCAGCCATAGTCGCTGCTACAGCTATTAATACCGGGGGAACCGCGCCCATGGCCCGCTCGGCATTGACGATTACCGGCTCGGAACCGAGGGCAGGGAACCCCAACCTTTCAAAGGGTACAGGGGAGAGGTAGAGCCAGGATGTGCCACCAATCTCATTCTCCCCGTAGACTTGATCCACATATTTCTCGGGCTCGGCTGCAATTCGTCTATGTGCCTCAGCGATCAGCTCACCTCGCTCACCAAACTTGAGGGCACCGGTGGGGCAGGTAGCAACGCAGGCCGGCTCCATCCCGGCACTCTGCCTGTCGGCGCAAAGAGTGCACTTGCAAATCCAGGGTATCGGCTTATTCCACTCAAAAGCTGGCACATCGAAGGGACAGGCTACCATACAATAGCGACAGCCGATGCATTTGCGGTCATCGTAAACTACCGGCCCTTCAGGTGTCTTCTCCAGCGCTCCTACAATGCATGCCTCGGCACAGGCCGGATATTCGCAGTGCATGCACTGGCGCTTGGTAAAGACCCAGTGAAATTTACCGTTATCCTCTATCTCGGTGAAATGTATCTTCGTAACAGTGAGAGCAGATAGCTGTGGCGGGTTTTCATAAGTTCCCCCATTGGTGGTTTCCTCTCCCGGCAGCTTATTCCATTGCTTGCAGGCTACCTGACATGCCCGACATCCGATACACTTAGTCGAATCGTACAGCACTGATTTACTCATCTTATATTCTCCTCACATTGCACAGGAAGGTCTTGTATTCTGGGATAGTCGTGTTGGCATCGCCGACGTGGGGCGTGAGGATGTTACCGCTGTCACCCTTAGCCAAGCCACTGTAGCCCCAGTGGTGGAGGATGCCTATATGGTGGATAGTCTTACCGCCCACCTTAAGCGGCCGGAAGCGCCTGGTAACGACAGCTACCACTTTAATCTCTCCCCGTGCTGAACTCACGATAACTTTGTCACCGTTTTTGATACCATTTTCCTCGGCCAGTTCCTCATCCATTTCGACATACATCTCCGGCATGAGCTCCACCAGCCAGGGAAGATTCCTAGTCATGATGCCGGTCTGCCAGTGTTCGGTACAGCGGTAGGTAGTGCCCACGTAA
>Ga0209635_10002759_pt1 | contig 13568 bp, 14 predicted proteins | sample DeeMarSWOR230_32_FD_187463 | JGI IMG/M metagenome (GOLD analysis project Ga0209635, IMG submission 187463) | Marine sediment microbial communities from White Oak River estuary, North Carolina - WOR-2-30_32 (SPAdes) (version 2) | ecosystem: Environmental > Aquatic > Marine > Intertidal zone >...
CTAGGTGGTACAATAGACCTGTATCTTTTAATCAGGGTGTCGCAGGTTCGAGACCTGTACGGCCTACCAAAGCTAGTGAGCCCACCCATTTGGGGAGTTATCACAAGAATCAGGGGGTCGAAACACTAGGTCAACCGACACCCTGATTTTATTATTTATCGGATAAAATATCAACATATAAATTTGTACAATTTAAAACCGGATAGTATCTAAAGAGGTGGTTGTAACCTTTTATTTCCGATCGTAGCAATCGAGTGTCAATATATGGCCTCTTGTATTAGAAAATACGGCAGTAATAGTACTTGACTTTGCTTAGCAGTGTTTTTTCTATTGCTGCCGTATTGAGTAACGAACTATGCATTCTTTAAATCTCGTTATTTAAAATCTTACTCTTCAGAGCTTCCCACTCATCATTAGTCAGAATACACAAATTGCCCTCTTCACCTATTTCAACATGGTCATCAGCCAACTTCACTATTGGGCAACACGAACCACACGAACACAATGTTACGACTTTCATGCTTTTACCTCCTTTCTTTTATAATTAAAATTATTGTAAGCCAAGAAGGGGGTCTTGTATGTGACTTCAGTCTCAACGCATCGTCCAACCAATATCAGAGATTATGACTGATCCTTCAAAATCAAGGCCAGGCTTCAACAATCTGAATAACTCTCATATGGTATAATGCTATAAGAAAGACGAGCACCTCGCTTATTGATTGGGTCGGAGAACATGACCATCGAGATAGGGTTCTTAAAATCCATCCCCTACTTTTCAGGGCTGATTCCTGGCGAGCTAGATTTAATTAAGAAGTTCATTTTTGAGAAAACGGTTCAGAGAGGGGACATAATCGTACTCGAAGGTGACCCTGCTGAGGCTATATACTTCGTCGGATCTGGTGCTGTAAAGATGTTCAAGACATCTGCAGACGGAAAAGAGCAGATTATAAACATTGTACGTCCCGGAGAGTCCTTCAATGATGTTCCTATCTTTGATGGTGGGCCGAACCCTACTAGTGCCCAAGCCATGGGTCCTGTTGCTCTCTACGGAATAGGAAAGAGTGATCTAGATGTTATCCTACGGGATCACCCCCGGGTGGCCCTGAATGTCATCAATGTCTTGGTAGGCCGAGTGCGTCAGCTAGTGTCACTAGTCGAGGATCTATCTTTCAGGCAAGTTATTAGCAGAGTGGCCAAGATACTCCTCGAGTACGCCGGAGATGGAACAGGTCCCAGCCAGCGGCTTACACAACAGGAGATGGCAGCGATGGCAGGCACTGCCCGGGAGGTAGTCGGAAGATCGCTCAAAGCGCTAGAAGCAGAAGGTGTCATTAGAATAGATCGTCATCGCATTGTGGTTACAGATAGAGAAGCCCTCGAGTATGCGGCGGAAGTATCTTCTTGAGATAAAGGTCACAGACAGATGGTTGGCTATGGCTTAAGATAATTAAGGATGGAGGTTGATGGCAGTGATTGAAATGCCGCTGGTAGATCAAGAAAAGTGTAATGGATGCGGCTTATGTGTCAGTGTGTGTTATTGTAGCGCGCTGGTACTGGTTGATAACGTTGTGACTATAGTTGAAACGGAAGAATGTAGCTGGTGTACGAATTGCGAAGCTGTCTGCCCCACAGGAGCCATAAGTTGTCCCTTTGATATAGTTATCGAGCAATCTAGAGATTAACTTGCTGCGCTTCATATCTAGTTTCCGCAGTCTTTCCTCGATTGCCTCTCTTGGCTTTCTTATCACCTAATAGATGGGTTTTTCTATGCACTTGGGTCCAGAATGAGACAAAAATCACATACGGCCACTTTCCTCGAGAATAAAATATATTTACGAACGGGTTGGAGTTTGTTTGAAAGGGGTGATTAATATGGGAAAGTGGAAGATAAGGGGCTGTTCACGATGTGGAGGTAGCACATTTGTAGATAGAGACATGGATGGCTGGTATGAACAGTGCATAAACTGCTCGTATCGAAATGAATTGAGGGCCACCATAGACTCTATTGAGAAGCTTGTTAGAAAGGATAAGTCACCCTCGAGGTAATCTTTGTAAGGAGGCCATTCCAGTTTTGGTAATTTCTCCAGTGTGACAAAAGTCGCATGCAAGACATAACAGCCAGCATAGGATGAAATTGATAAAAAGTAGAGGAAGTGCAGAAATATGTTTAAATTAATTAATATTATTTTAAGGGGTTAGTATGTCACGACGCAAACAGCTAAGTCTAGGGATATCGTTAGTTATTATTATGAGCATACTGTTGTTTACTTTTTCTTGTAGTCAGCCATCGATGACGTTCTCACCAGATCAACCAGTTGTCGATGAATCGCCGACCAAAGGGCTACCTACCGACCTCTACGACGTGATTACTAGTGACCCGGCTAAGGTAGATAATTCGAAGCTTCCAATAACACCGTTAGAGGGACTGAACGTCACCGGTCATGCTCCTGAAGTGAACATAACAAAGTATAGTCTTACTATAGATGGGCTTGTAGATACTCCACTAACCTTGACTTATGAGGAAGTTAAACAGTATCCCACAGTCACAGAGGTTGTCCTTCTTATTTGCCCTGGTTTTCCTCCTTTTGCTGATAATGCGGAGTGGATGGGAGTGCCGGTGGTAACGCTTCTCATGGAAGTAGGGGTAGAGCCTCAGGCGAGTCAAGTAACCTTTCACGCTCTAGATGGATACAGCCAATCGTTATCCCTTGAAGAAGCCCAGCGAGAGGGTGTCTTCTTAGCGCACGCAGTGAACGGGCAGATACTGCCAAAAGAGCACGGCTACCCACTACGATTGGTTGTAAGAGGAAGGTATGGAAACCTGTGGGTGAAGTGGGTGGAGCATATTGAGGTAAGTTAGCAGTTAAACTTATCATCATAATTGGGGGGCCCCGGGATGAAATTGATAAAAAGTAGAGGAAGTGCAGAAATATGTTTAAATCAATTAACACTACTTTAAAGAGTAGCATGTCACGACGCAAACAGCTAAGTCTAGGGATATCGTTACTTATTGTTCTGAGCATACTGTTGTTTACTTTTTCTTGCAGTCAGCCGTCGACGACATCTTCACCAGATCAAGCAGTTACCGATGACCAGTTGACCAAAGAGCAACCTACCGACCTCTACGACGTTATTACTAGTGACCCGGCTAAGGTAGATAATTCGAAGCTCCCAATAACACCGTTAGAGGGACTGAACGTCACTGGTCACGCTCCTGAAGTAAACATAAAAAAGTATAGTCTTACTATAGATGGGCTTGTAGATACTCCACTAACCTTGACTTATGAGGCACTTATACAGTATCCCACAGTCACAGAGGTTGTCCTTCTTATTTGCCCCGGTGTCTTTGCTGACAATGCAGAGTGGACTGGGGTGGAAGTGGCAACACTCCTGACGGAAGCAGGTATCAAGTCTCAGGCGAGTCAAGTAACCTTTTATGCTCTAGATGGATATAACCGATCGTTATCCCTTGAAGAAGCCCAGCGAGAGGGTGTCTTCTTGGCATACACAGTTAACGGGCAGATACTACCAAAAGAGCATGGCTACCCGCTACGCTTAGTTGTAGAAGGACAGAGTGGAAGCAGGTGGGTGAAGTGGGTGGAGCGTATTGAGGTTAGTTAGCAATTAAACCTTACGTCATATTGTGTGGTAATGTTGAACTTAAGCGAGTGAGCAATTTATAATCTATGCGTAAGTGTTTGCCGGAGCTCGAACGGTAACTTTCCATGAGGAGGATATTAAGATGAGTGTACCTGCTATGCATTATATTGGCCTTGGTTTTGACTGGTTTTTTCTAATACTAACTATAGGTGGATACTTCTATATTTTGCGCAAAACAGGCAAAAGATGGAACTTCATGCTCATATTTGCGGGCGCATGGACAGTTATGGGGATATCATACGTGTTTCTAGTCAGTGGCATATCGTCAGGCGAATGGTATATCACGCTCCTCAGGACAGCCGGATATGTACTATTTTTAGCAATGATATTAACTGCAATAATGGAATTGACGAAGTTTGGCAAAAGGGTTGAATAATTAGGTCTGTGAAGGTATACGTAGACTATCTAGATATATCAAAACGCAGAATGTAGAGTTTATAACAAAAAGTCAAAGTGTTGGCTGAAAAAATGTTAGCAGCGCTACATCACGATTTTCTGTTATTTACGCTAGTGTGAGTGGGATAAAGTATGTACTGACCCCATGATTTCTATCACGTTAAGTACCTTTCCCCAGTCTTTAGCCTCATGTGCGTTCTTTAGTTCAGCTATTATCCACGCATCGGTGTCGGATAAGAAACTTATCAAGTCTTCTTTCAATGCAGGCCATGATTCAAGGATTTTGTACTTTATCTCTGCCATCGTTCATTACCTCCAAGACCTATTTGAGTCTTACTATTCTAAACGATAATTTTCGAAACCAAAAGCCAAGGTGTGACTTATTGAACGATTCATCTAAATGTTACCTCAAAACGGGAGTAAGCTATCGTAACGGGCTGAATAGCAGACTCAGTAATGTGATATTTCATAATATCCTGTTTTCTAGTAATACATAATGCCTGATTTCATAATATACCCTTTTCACATAATACCCATATCATAATAATCATATTTCATAATGTCATATTATAATTATAGCAATAATGAAATCAGATGACCTGAAGGGGATGGAGGGTATTTACCGAGGATGACTTAAGTAAGATTAAAGCTGAAGCCAGTAGAATTGAAGTTGAATACCCTTCTTCAAGAGCGAAAATATCAAATCCCGGCATCAGGAGAGACCAGTTTGTCTGAGAGGAAATAATGAACTTGAGAAGACCAATATGGGTTGCTCTACTCATCTTCGGGGGTGTGATGCTACCGCTAAGCATAGCAGTTTCTTGTAGTTCGCAAGAGGGGACTGTAGAGTCCCCAGAAGTATCACCTGTTCAGTCAGACGCTGCTGATTCAAGTCCCTCGACTATTCCCACAGATATCATCGGTCAGGTAACAATTAGGCTTACTAATGGAGAGTGGCCTCCTTACCTTTCAGAAGACCTTGAGCACTATGGTGTAGTTTCTCGTATTGTAACCGAAGCCTTCGCTCTCGAGGGTATACAGGTAGAGTACGATTTCTTCCCGTGGATACGGGGTTACGAATTAGCGAAGAACGGCGAATGGGATGGCTCTATTGTCTGGCTCCGAACACCCGAAAGGGAGGAGTACTTCTATTTTAGTGAGCCTGTTACGTACTGTGACTATGTCTTCTGGCACCTCAAAAGCTTTGATTTCGATTGGAGCGTAATCGAGGAGCTGGAAGGAATTACAATCGGGGGTACCAGAGGATATTTCTATGAAGATGTTTTTACTGAGCTGGAGCGGAAAGGCCAAGTACGCATTGAGTGGGTATCGTCAGATGAATTGAATTTCGAGAAACTACTCGCTGGCAGAATTGATGTCTATGTGCAAGACCAGAATGTCGGTTGTAGCATGCTTGATAAGCTTTTCACTCCCGACGAAATCCAATTGTTTACCTACCACCCCAAGCCCCTTAGGGTGGATTCGATGCATCTTATTCTCTCCAAGAGGGTTGCAGAAAATGAACATCTGCTTATTCTGTTCAACAGAGGTTTGCAACGCTTACGCGATAGTGGGAAATTGAACAGCTATTTGGCTGAGCTACTAAGCAGGGAGATAGTTGAGCAGCTAAAAGAGGTGGCCACAAACCCCCTATTGATAAAGCATTTTAATGAACTGGCTGAGGCAATGAGAGCTCTTTACCATCTCCAGCAATTGGTGTCCAGCAATACACCCGCATTGATAAATCGGCAAATTCTTCCCTCTAATGTATCTAAGTTCTTGATGGACACCGCAGTTGGTGCGTGTTTCATCCCGCCAACATGTTTTTCAAAGCATTTCTATCAAGAGTTCCCTGACCTGAATTTGATTTCCTGGACTGAACCATTTCCTGCTCAAGTCATAGATAGGCTCAGATATCTTGGAAACACCGCCCGATTCAAGTATTGTCCAACATGTGAGGTTTGTATCGACATAGCGACTTAATGCTATCTTGTTCCAGGGTTCCGTCCCACTGCGATATTAAACTATGCCGAAACTATTATCATTTGTCATAAAATACTATTTGACGGAAAGTGCAATCCGAACAAAGTCACAACTGTCAGAAATGTTGGGTCACCTTCCTTAATATTGTGCAGTAGCGAACGTAGCTGGTTGTTGTGCTAAGGTCTGCTGTTCATACCCACTTTAAGAAAGGAAGTCTTTGCCCTGAAGCCTGAAGCAGGTCTATAATAAGCCATATTAGGAGGAGTTCTCTTGGGGGTGATAAATGGGCCTATTAGACAGATTGCGTAAGAAAGCGCTAGCCAAATCATTTTATAACCAAGGGAACGCGCACATGCGTGGTGAGCAATTTCAGCAAGCCGTTGACGCATATCAGTCAGCCCTCGAGTGTAATCCCAAGTTTGCCGATGCGTGGTACAATTTGGGTATTGCGTATGGCGGTCTTGGCCAACCTGAAGAGGCCATTCGGGCATGCAATCATACTCTCGCAATTGACCCCAATTACACTGCTGCCTACTACAATCTTGGCGTCAATTACACCGACCAAGGTAAGTATCAGGAAGCGATAGAGTCGTACGAGATGTTCCTCCGGCTTGCGGCCCCTCGGTCTCCTCGAATCAGTGAAGCAGAAACCACAATCCGAGAACTTCGAAAGATGCTCACCTCAGGCTCGACTGCTGCGTCCTCTCTCGCCAAATCCAAACAGAATTCTTCTACATACCCTATTTGGTGCACCTTTGATGATGCCAGCATTCCCTATCCTGACCCAAAACAAACGGTGTTATTCCAAGAGATTGAATACGGACAGCCAATCCCCTTTGACGATGAAGAGCGCTTGTACATAGAAAAGGAGACGCGATTTGTGTCTGCATCATATGCAGGCAAGGAGTTCCACTTGGATGACATCAAGGCGCTGTGGTGTGGACTTGCCAGCCCTCAACTCAGAAAAGTGGTGCGTCTTCGACTTGACCGGGGTGACATAGGTACTGCTCTTTCAACTTGTATAAAATTACTGGCGGCATGCCCCCGTGGTCCAGATGACTGGCACTTGCTCTCTACGATATACGCTAAGAAGGGTGATGAACATGAAGCTCAGGCCTGTCTCGAAGAAGCTAAAAGGCGCGAGTCCCGGCAAGATTAGACAAACGCGTGGTTTCTCGAGGCTGGATGACTGAGTCCGTACCGTACCGAGTCCCTTCTTTTCTTTCACACTGAAGGATAACTCACTTATAACTGGCCGGACTTTGAGTGTCAGGTCAAATTACACCTGCACAAATCGTCATTATGTGCAATGAGGTAACAAAATAAGCAATTGTATATTAGAAGCTCTGGAGCCCTTTGGCATGAATCTACATTTTGAATTTACTCTATAGTACCTAACCATTGGCGAACAAGCTCTTGGTGCTCATTAATGTATTTGAGGGCTACATAGGAAGCAAGGGTCTTGATAGAGCAATGGAGGATGGAATATAATCAGACACGTCCCCATAGTGCCCTGGGATACCTACCACCAGGTCCTGAAGTTGTTTTAAGTGTGGTTACGACTTAACAAGTGGTATCACTATTTGGGGACAGGTCAGAAAGTTGAGCTCTTTGATATACTACCAACAATTAGGGAGGTGCGGAAATGGCCCAGTATAAGAATATATTTTCACCTTTCAGATTTGGCAATGTGGAAGTAAAAAATAGGATCGAGTCTTCCCCAATGCTAGCATGTATGGCCACCCCCGATGGTTTTGTAACGAGAGAGATGATCGAGTTTTACCAGTCATTTGCCAGGGGAGGAACCGGTATCGTTACCATTGGCGATGTGACAATAGACCGTGACTATGCTCCGGGACACCATGGACAATTAAACCTCGGTGATGACAGGGTGGTTGGTGGACTGAGTACAATGGTAGAAGCCATCCAAAAATACGGGGCCAAGCTATCTATCGAACTCAACCATGCCGGCGGGTGGGCGTCGCCAATGGTCCTAAATGGCAAGAATCCTATCGGTCCTTCACCAATACTATCCAAAATAGAGGAGAAAAGAGCCCTGATTGAAGGCAGGAGAAAAGCCCAGGTCACGGAGATGAACCAGGATATGATCGACCAAGTTATCGACAATTTTGCCAGTGCCTGCCAGCGGTGCCTGAAGGCTGGACTCGAGATGGTGATGCTTCACGGTGGTCATGGGCACCTTCTGGCCCAGTTTGCTTCACCATACACCAACAAAAGGACTGACAACTACGGAGGGAGCCTTGAGAACAGGGCTAGATTCGCCATCGAGGTCTTGACAGCTATCAGGAGGAAGGTGGGCGACAAGCTAGCCATAGAGTATCGCATAAGCGGGGATGAACTTGTCCCCGAAGGTATGCACGAAAAGGAGACCATTGAGTTCATCAAGATGATACAGGATAAGGTCGACCTTGTTCATGTATCGGCAGGAGTTCACACCGATCTCGAATATTTTCCCTATATGATTCAGCCGACTTATCTCCCCCGTGCCTACAACGTGCACCGGGCAGAGAAGATAAAGAAAGCGGTAAAGATCCCAGTGACCTGCGTCGGTTCGATTCTGGACCTGGAAATGGCTGATAACATCATCGCCGAAGAAAAAGCCGACATCGTCGCCATGGGGCGAGCACACATCGCCGATCCCGAAATCGTCAATAAAACCTACCGTGGGGAGCTTGATGAAATCAGACCCTGTATTCGCTGTACTCTCTGCGGTGAGAGAGTAATAAACTTCCTCCCCGTTCGGTGTGCGGTAAATCCGGTAATCGGCCGGGAATATGAGAATAACTACATCCGTCCAGCGGATAAGAAGAAGAATGTCATCATCGTTGGTGGTGGACCAGCGGGCATGGAAGCTGCTATAATAGCCTCTTCGAGAGGCCATGAGGTAACCTTGTATGAGAAGGAGAAAGAACTGGGTGGAACCCTTCGTGTCGCAGCATCGCCATCATTCAAAGCTGACATGAAGAGGTATTTAGATTGGTTGATAAAGAAGACGCAGCGGTCTCCTCTGGAAATCAAACTATCGACCGAGGTAACTGCTGATTCCATCATGAGTGCGAAACCGGACGTGCTCATCGTGGCTGTTGGTGCAGAACCACTCATTCCAGACATTCCTGGTATCAAAAAGCCTAATGTCGTCATCGCAAATGATGTAGACACGGGGAATGTAAAAACGGGGGAAAGAGTTGTAGTAGCTGGAGCTGGGCTGACCGGATGCGAAACTGCCCTGCACATAGCTGAGCAGGGGAAGAAGGTCACGATCATTGACATGATCACTGAATCGGAAATTCTAAAAGATGCCTCATTTGTCAACAAAATCGGGTTGATGGGATTGCTTGAGCAGCACGGCGTTAAATTCAAGACCGAGGTGAAAATAGAGGAAATAAGAGACAGAGGAGCCGTAGTCATTGACAAGAATTGGAACCGATATGAAATACCGGCTGATACTGTGGTTTTATCCCTGGGATTCAAGAGCAAAGGGGAAACAGTGAAGTCACTTCGAGGATTAGGACAGGAAGTATACGTTATTGGAGATTGCTCGAGTCCGCGTAATCTAATGGCGGCAATCCATGAGGCGTTCAATGTTGCAGTAGAAATATAACAACCAGCTAATTCATCAAAACTGGCTTTTGACTCCATAAAAAATGACCCGAAGGCACAGAGCTATGCTTATTCACCGGACGCTGGTTTCAATGGCATGATAGAAAACAGTTTACCTTCATTTTGGAGCAAGAAGTTAATTAATATATGCGGTTATGGATACCGAAAGGAAAAGGCACTTGAACAAAAGTGTCCCATTTTTCCTGACGATTTACACTCATTATGCATTTTATGTAGTACCTTGCTTGGATATTTACTTCGATGTTTTCGCTGTTGTCACGGTTACTGTGTTAGTACAAGCAGGACAGAAATTGTTTAACGGTTATAAATTTAATTTCTTGACAGGCTTACGAGAGCCTAAACACCTAGGGTTCTATTCAATCACTGTCATTCCTAATGAGCCTCATTTCTGGCAGTCTGTACCCCTAACGATTTTATGTGCTTTGATTGATGGAAACCTACAACCTCCGGGCACAACCATTTTAAAACGAACAGACCAGTTGACCGTATATGAAGTCAAAAAATTTGAGGAGGATATATGTGAAATTCCCATAAGTTTCGAGCAGTACTGTCATAGTTTGGGGAGTGTTGAGAAAATGAACGGCCCTACTAAGACATCAGTGTTTATTTCAAATAGAAAGAGCGCCCATATGATACAAAATATGTTCAACGTACGCTAGTAAATTGGTAACTTCAAGCAAAAGAGTAACGGTCGACCACTCTTTCTATTCCACCCTCTGAGAAAACGTCTATTACTCTATCGCGAATTTAAAGAAGAGAGCAAAAGTGTATCATGCCCCCGCAAAATAGTAAGAACCCCAAAACATCCTGGGTCATGCTGGGATGCGCCTGGCTAATGGGCTTCTCTATGTTTGCACCCATGTTCTGTGTCCCACCAATAACACATATTATTAGGGAGGAGCTTGTCCTGAGTAATGCTCAAGTTAGCCTGCTCTTTTCCATTCCAGTTATTATGCTTGTCTTGTTTGCTGTACCTGGCGGCATTCTTGCTGACCGAATTGGTGTTCGTAAGGCAGCTGGTATTAGTGCTATCGTGCTTATAGTGGGCAGTCTTCTGAGAGGTACTTCCACAAGCTTTGAGACATTCCTTGCCTTTACATGCCTATACGGAGGTGGATTTGGTTTGGTTTATCCCAACCTGCCCAAGCTTGTGAGTGCTTGGTTCCCTCCCCAAAAAGTTGGGCTGGCGAGAGGTATATCGGGTATATACATTACTGGAATGACAACTGGTTGTGCCCTCCCTGTCGCTATCACGCTACCGCTAGTTTTCCCTATAACTAACACCTTCCAAGGAATCATTTATATATGGACTATCCCCGCCGTAGTAGCCACTATCTTATGGTGGGCTATAGTTAAAGAGCCTTCTTCCAGTATTCAAAGCCAAGAAGCAGGTGAGAGAGTTAAGCCATCTTTCTTGGTATGGAGAAGCAGAAACCTATGGCTGGTGGCTTCCATATTCTTTATTGTTAATTTCCATTTCTTTACATGGTCGGGATGGGCTCCAACGTTATTGATGATGAAGGGGGCACAGCCAGATTTAGCAGCACTAATAACCTCGGCTGTAATCTGGGCAAGCATTCCTGGTACTTTATTAATACCATGGGCTTCACATATGTTAGGTTTAAGGAAGCCGTTTCTCTGGGGTTCCGCTATAGTATTGGCTCTTATCTCATGGGGTGCAATATACCTCTCTGTGCCATTTTTCTGGTTCCTTATGGTTATTGCTGGGATTTGCATAGGTGGTTCATTCGCGATTTCACTTGCTCTCCCTGCGGAAATAGTGCCAAAGGACTCCGTTGGAACAGCAAGTGGAATGGTAATCTCCATTGGACATATAGGAGGATTTATTGGGCCCTTGTTAGCGGGATACATTATGGACGCTACAGGGACCCTAAATTTAGATTTGATTGTTCTTATCGGAGCAGCAATAGTCTCTGCTTGCCTCGTCTTCACAGTGACAGAAACGGGTCCGAGGTCTAGGCTACAAAAATAGCCCGAATCTGGTAACTGACCTTCAAGGACATTCTGAAGTTCTATAAAGCACCGCTGTCACAGAATAAAACAGAGGAATGTAGTTACGGCGCTTGAGGGGAAAGGGACTCCAAAGAGGAAATAAGGTAAAATTGGCAATACGAAGGTCGATATCAGGGCTAGTTCAGGCTCTATTCAAGGATAGACTACATCTGGCCGCGGTGAAGAAGCATATCCAGTTTTAAACACCTAGTAGACCAGGCAGATCGAAAAAGAAGTGGTTAGCTTACGGACTAGGGGCTAGTAATAATACAAGGCGCAATAGAAGAGGATTGAGAGATGAAAGCAGTTGTAAAATGATTGTCTTGGGCGTGTCTAAAATAACTTGAATCTTATAGATATTGACAATCCATAGAAAAATAGTTAGACTGAAGCACCAAACAGAGGAACAAAATATTAAAAGGAGGTTATTATATAAGTAAAACGATGTGGGTAATGGATAATGTGGCTTAAAATCTTAAGGAGGGGAGTAAACAATGAAAAAGTTTCTTTTAATTCCGTTGGCGATTTTATTAGTGGCGGCTTTGATTTTTGGCGGCTGTAAGCCGGCAGAAGAGGTTCCAGAAGAAATCCGTTTTGGCTTAAATACCGCGTTAACGGGCTTGGATTCAGGGCACTGTATAGGCGGTGCTTTTGGCTGGCGGGCGGCTGTCGATGATATGAACGCACTAGGTGGAGTATATGTGGAGGAGTACGGGAAAAAATTGCCAGTAAGAGTTATAATCACAGATAATCAGAGCGACTTTCTGAAGTCAGGGACTCTTGCTGAAGACCTGATTCTTAACGATGATATACACTTCTTAACATTTGCTGGTGGCCCGCAGCCAATGAATGCCCCCATTATGATGGTAGCTGAGCGATACAAGGTGCTAGCGTGTGGGCTAGATGGTATTAAAGAACAGTTTTTTGCTACACGACAGGAGGTTTCACCACCGTGGAAATACACTTGGAATATCAGCTTTGCTGTCGGTATGCCATATCCACCAGGAAGTTTTTGGGATAAGCCAGGATATACAGTGGCAGACTCGACGGCAGTTTTTCTCGATGATATCTTCGCACGGACAAACGGGATAGTGGGGGTCTACGCCACAGATGACATGGACGGTAGAGGTTGGTTCGGGGGAACTATGCCTATGGCAGAAGCAGCTGGTTTTACTGTTTGTGGTAAGGAGCAAGAATTAGGCATCTTCCCCTCAGGAACTACGGACTTTACGGCTCTAATAAATGATTGGAAGGATTGTGATCCTGAACTCATCATGGGCAATGCTCCTGCTGTTGATACGGGGACAATATTGAGACAATGTCGCGAGATGGGCTTTCATCCCAAGGCTATCTGGGGTACAAAAGGAGCATTTTACCAACGAGATGTAGAGGCTTGGGGTGGAGACCTACCGAATGGTGTCGTTACCGAATTGCACTGGCACCAGACATTGCCTCCTGAAGAGCACCCCGGTATTGGTGGTACAACTCCAATGTCATTATACGAAAGATGGGTTGCCGCGGGCGAACAATATACTCCAACTATAGCATTTGGCTACGGTTCCGCTCAGGTCCTATTTGATGCCATTGAAAGAGCGGGCACACTTGAAACAGAAGCGGTTCTGGAAGCTGTATCGGAAACCAATCTGAAGACAATACTTACTCATATAGTCTTTGATAAGGAGAACCAGTTTGCCGGTATACCGATGATGTTAGGCCAGTGGCGTGAGGTGGATGGACCAGAGAAATGGGAATGCGTGCTAATTGTTGTCCTTCATTATGATGCGGACATAGCTGAGCTTCTGTTCCCTATTCCTTATGACTAAACCAAGATAAATCAGACTTATGGGGCTTGGGTTGCAGTATAGTTCAAGCCC
>Ga0209635_10002763_pt1 | contig 13562 bp, 8 predicted proteins | sample DeeMarSWOR230_32_FD_187463 | JGI IMG/M metagenome (GOLD analysis project Ga0209635, IMG submission 187463) | Marine sediment microbial communities from White Oak River estuary, North Carolina - WOR-2-30_32 (SPAdes) (version 2) | ecosystem: Environmental > Aquatic > Marine > Intertidal zone >...
ATTTTGATCCAAAACAGTTCATAGCAGAGGTAACAAATGGAACACGGAACTACAGCATTTTCTATTTTTCACCTTTCAACCCTTTATTATACTGGAAAATACTGGCATATGTAAAGTACAGATGGGAGATTCCCTCTGAACATTATCAGATCTGGACTTCCTTGGAAAGTCCACATCATACGCATTTGAAACGTTACGATCATATTGATTATGTGCGTCCTTCCGGGGTTCGATAAGTCTTTTATGGAACTGCAGGTACCAAGCAAAAAGATACAATATTCGACAGCAACCTGGAAAAGATAGTCCCCCATCGCCATGAAGAAGCGAAAAAGATTTCCTCACTTCGATTTGTAGGACTGGCTGATGAACAGGGAGAGACCATCCTCTGGCAATGCTCACACAGCATGCTGATGAGATGGAGATGAATTAGACATTGATGTTACTAAAAGAGATTGTTCAGGAAATCGAGCACGGTTCAAAATCGAGTGAATAACTTGGACACGAGCGATACTGACAGTAGCAACAGCGGTATTATCAGCAGCACCGGAAGATTTAAATAAAGGGAAGTGAAAGAAGGTAAAGAGTCGTTGTGCTATAAGCAGATAGAGAACTGAGCGGCAGGAACAATGCCGAGTCCAAAGAAGTTGGCTCAGTTTCCTCTTCCGGAGCGGACATGAAAGCCCAGACCAACTGGCAGCAACATCTGGTTAACGTAGAATCATGATAAGAAATCAGGGGGGAGTCAAGTGGATGAAAGAATAAAGATTGGATTGAAGGCAGGAGCAGTGTCACTGTTGGGTCTCATAGTTGGGAACTGGGTTTTCTTGATAGTAGGAAGACTCGTGGTTGATTTTGGAGAAAAAACATTCCGCAGCACAACAGATGTAGTTGTATCGAGTTTAACAGCAGCAGTGCCTTTTGTGGTTCTTCAGTTTCTCATTCCTGTCTATGATAGTAGTTACCTAGAAGCTCTGCTTATCAGGCCTGCTTTGTCGTGCATACTCTCAATGAGTGTAGCATTACTTTTTGCAAGGATCCAGTTAGGGATACCCATTGATATAAAGGAGATATTGTACAACCCCATTTTTCACAAAACTGTGTGCCCGGTCTGTGGCAGAAAAGTTAAAGATGCCTGGATATTCTGCCCACACTGCAAGACAGCCCTTGGAATGATTACGTGCCCTCATTGTGGTCTTGCAAATCCCTCCACTGCAGTTCGTTGCCAGATCTGCGGAATTTCTTTGAAAGAGGAAGGAATTCACGAAAATCGAACAAAAAAGGGATAAAATGAAAATGAATGCAAAAAAAGAAAAGATAACAGCTATTTTGCTGCTATTCTTTTTTGCAGGAAGCTTTGGAGAATTCCCTGTGACCATAGATGATAGCGACCAGCATATGCCAGCAATCGATGGAGATGTCATTGTTTGGTACGACCACAGGAATGGCAATTATGATATTTATGGAGTTAACCTTTCTAAGAAGGAAGAATCCCTGATAACAGCAAATCCAAACAACCAGGGTATTCCAGCAATTTACGGGAATATAGTGGTATGGACAGATAATAGAAACAAAAACGGGGACATCTATGGGTATAATATTTCAACGGGTGAAGAATTCCAGATAACAACAGATTCAAGCAATCAGTTACTTCCCAGAATCCATGCACATACTGTTGTTTGGGAAGACTCAAGACATGGAAACTGGGATATCTACGGGTATAACCTTACCACCAAAGAGGAATTCCAGATAACTACGGATTCAAACATTCAAAGTGTTCCAGCAATTTACGGGAATATAGTGGTGTGGCAAGACAATAGAAATGGAAACTGGGATATCTACGGGTATAACCTTACCACCAAAGAGGAATTCCAGATAACTGTGAGTCTAAGGGATCAAGGTATTCCGGCAATCTACAAAGACATTGTCGTCTGGCAAGATAGTAGAAATAGAAATTGGGACATCTATGGTTGCGACCTTTCTGACAAAAAGAAATTTCATATCAACATCGAAATTCATGATCAGACACGGCCAGCAATCTACAAAGACACTGTTGTCTGGGAAGATGCAAGAAATGGTAACTCAGATATCTACGGGTGCAATCTTTCTTCATTAAAAGAATTCCAAATCACCTCAGACGAAAGCAACCAGGAACGGCCAGCAATCTACAAAGACACTGTTGTCTGGGAAGATGCAAGAAATGGTAACTCAGATATCTACGGGTGCAATCTTTCTCAAAGAAGGTTCTTCTCTTTCATCTTCTATGCAATCCCCATCTTAGCAACTGTAGTATTTACAGTGTTTATGGCGTGGATAAGAAAACACAGAAAGGAGTCTATCTTCATCTGCCCTTACTGTGGAAAAACAATAAAGAAAACGTGGAATATTTGTCCCTATTGTGGAGATGGTATGGGTGATACATAGATCTGTGATAATGCAAATTCCATTATTTCTTGCCAGATAACATAATAATTGGCTAAAAGAAGAATAATAGAGATGGATTTTCTCTTATATGCCTTTACGGATTTCTTCATGGATCTCCGACATCTTTATCTCTCTTTGGTTATTCTTTCTCCAAGATCTCTTAAGTCAATAGGAAGATTTCTCTTCCAAATGTGATGCCACAAATGGAAGAGAGCTGTATGTATTTCAACTTGGTAGTGAGTTCTTATATATTCTACTGCATCGATAAAAAGTATTCTCTTTCTCTTTTTGCCAAAATAGACATCAATATTTGTTAAAAATTCACTTATTAACAATCCCGAGACAATTTCCTTACCTTTTTCTGTGAGCTTCACTTCTCTGGATTGTGAGTATTTTGAAGGAATTACAATTTTTTGTCCATTTATGATTTCATAATATCTGGATAACCTTTTCTTTTTCTTTATTAAAATATATTTGTCTTTTTCTAATTTATTTAGCTTTCTGTAGAAGGTAGTTTTTGGAATATCACTGAAGATAGCTTTTAAACCACTAGAAGAGCAATGAGGAGGAATTCGGTCCACACTAGGGCGTTTCTCCTCTTTGATCCCAAGGCCATAGATGGTAATTAACATCCTTTCGGAGATCTTGTCCATCGTCCCACCTCTCAGCTTAGATCCTCTCTAAACCTTGGACTTAAATACTTTTCCTCTAACTCTAATTCTCTAGTCCCACTTTTGGAACTAGTATAGAAAAACTAATATGATACTGGTGTTGGCAAAGAACAAAGCCTACGAGGAGGATATCTTGAATGAAAAGGAAAAAACAAATTGAGAGGAGGTGAAAAAATGAATAAGAAGGTTTTAGGGCTACTAGTGACAGGATTGGTATGTTTCGCGACTCTATCCGAAGTAGCAGCAAGAGGGTATGAGATACACTATTGGACGAGTATAACAGAGGAAAGATACATTTCTACATACAGTAGCAACTGGGATTATCTAAGAATACATGAGGATGTGGATTGGCTCTATGTCCAAATAGAGAGTGGTACTTGGCTTTCTATAGGAGTAAAAGTCTATGATCCAGAATATACTCTTATCTACGAGTGTCAAAGTTGGTCTTTTGGAAATCATGACATCCATAAATGGATAAGAATCAGAGAAAGTGGAATCTATTGGATCAGCGTGTATAACTGCGGCCTTGGCACTACGTATGAGTTGACCCTAAAAGGCGATTAACCTACAGTGTGTCTCTTGGCATTTCGGGGATTATGCAAAAATTGACTCTCTTTTTTCTTTTTGATTCCTTATTTTGCATATCGATTGCCAATGTAATTGGTATATCTTTCTGGAGATGTTCAAAAAATAATGAATAAAAAGGAATATGAAAATCATATAGAGGTTAATGATTAGAATTTTAAGACAGAAATAAGATTCAACAGTCTACAACAACTTTAATGTGGGGTCTCCATACATCACTGAAGAAGCCCACACCAGGTCTTTATCCACATGATTCTCACGTGCTCTCCTCAATGCTTCCCCAATGGGATACTGTAAACATAGATTGTAGAAATCTGCTGCAAATTCAGCAGTTGATCTATCATGGATCGGATGGATCGTACCCACGTACGCCATGGCCCCACCAAGGAGGAATGCTCGTGCTAATTCTTCTGATTTGCATCCATTGACAACCACCACAGGAGTACCCACGATATATTCTTTTACATCTTCTGGAGTCATAGCACTATCTGAGAGTATCAGAGCATTGTCAACATGCCCTGCAAAATGGATGATATCAAATCCCTGACCAAAATAATACATTATCCTATCCATATTTGCATCACGTCCTTCGATGAAAACAACTTTCATTTTCCGCTCCAGCCTTTCGTATATGATTTCACATTCATATTTAGCACCTGGCAAAGTTTCTGTGGGGTCTGAAATGATTAATGCTTTTTTTTCATTGTTTCTCCTTTTGCGTATGTTCACTGATTCAGTAGCAACAATTCTTCGGGAGATTGCATATTTTAGAGCAAAGAAGTTATCAGAGTACATGAGTTCCCAGGGAATTTCTGTATCTTCCATCTCCAAAAGTAGAAATTTTGCTTTTAATATATTAAAAAAACCTTCAGGGATAAAACAGTTGTAAATGACTGTTCCAGTTTCTCTTAGGATTTCTTTTACACGGGCGAGGGATCTTTCAATGCTTTCAGATGAATACTGGCTCAATACCCCTACCATAAATTCTGACTTTTTGATAAGCTCCTCCTTTCTTTCTGATGGAAAAACGACTCTCTTGGACTCCTTTACTGGCCTGAACTGCTCTCTAATACTTTCTACAGACACTCTGTACGACACACCTGATTTTGCAATAGAGAGCACTAGCAAATTCTTATGACCAGATACTATAAACATGAGTGTTCTCACAAATCCAAGAATATTCAGTCGGAGTATAATCACAATAGAAACGAGGAGAGAAGGAACAGCATATGCGATAAATGCTTGTAGATATTCTTCATCAACTTGATAAACCTTAAACAGCCCCAAAAGAAGAGGTAAACTGAGTAACAAGGCTCTTTCACCCACACGAGACCATTTCTTTCTGAAAATCTGATAACACACCAAGAATACACACAAAAATCCATCAAAGACAGCTACCAAAATCGTTCCTATAAACACATTTTCCTCGAAAACCTTCTCAGATGCTATCGCTATCTTCTCCGAGAGGGATTCGACGTTTTCTTTATTTCGAAGTTTTCCGAACTTTTCTTTTGCGCTTTTCAAATAGGGCATTGATGCTCTGTATTCTCCTGCATTGAAGAGAGATATTCCCTTCTTCATGTCACTTGTGCCTTCTTCTAGCAGTTTGCGTTCTATTATGACCCACAATGGGCACAATGCTTCAGGATCATCGTCCCACTGGTAAGAGTATACGTGTATCTTATTGCCTAAGATGATAAGATCATTCTTGCAGGCGTAGAGGTTGGTGATCAAGACACGAACATGAGGAGACTCTGGAAATGATTCACTCCACTCAACTTCTAGTTCACTACTCAAAATATATACGCTCTCATCATTAGAATACAGAATGATCTCCTTATTATCATCAGCATCAATATCGTTAATAATTGCACGAGTGAATCTACCCATATTGATTTCAACCTTTTTTTCCTTTTTCAGATTCAACAGGTAATCATAAATGCAGATATTTCCTCCAGATGAGAAGGTGAGGATTTCTTTTTTTCCATCACTATCAAGGTCTGCGACAGCTCCCAAAAAAAGTGAGTGCTCGAATACATTGTCTTCTCCACGTACGTATTCTCCATCTTTGTCGAGAATGAAGAGGCTTCCCCATGTATTGTCAAAAGACCAGCCTCCGCAAACGATCTCGTTTTCTCCATCTTCATCAAGATCTGCAACATCAACCCACACCTTTGTGAACCCATGCCCAACCTCTTTGATCCATAACTGCTCCCCCTGTGAATCAATGACTGCCACATATGTATGGCAGCCATCAGTATTTCCCACCTTTACCTGATCGCAGGAGGCGTTTGATCCAAGGACGACTTCCAGGTTATCATCTCCATCAAGGTCAATAACTGTAGGTGTTTCAACGCTGGGAGCATACATGTAGTACCATTCCTCTTCAAACGATGGATATTCAAAAACATAGATACCACGAGGCTGCACTTCATAACCTGATTCAATAAAGCAAACTACTTCAATCTTCCCATCATGATCAACATCAGATGCAATAAGAGGATGTATATCACATAAGCCCCCAAGGGGCAATTCCAATTGTGTGTAGAATTCATTATGTGCAAGGAGTGTGCCATTTTCATCATAAGCGTTGAATACCATCCGCCCATCATCATGCCCTGTTATAATTTCTGGTATCCCATCCCCTGTAACATCTAGAAGCCCTCGTAACTTAGGTTCAATTGAGAATCCGATTTCTGATAGTATCTTTCCGTATTTGTCGGCTATGGCTATGCTATCATCAAAAACAATGACGAACTCGTTTTCTCCATCACCATTAATATCTCCCACCTGTATGTCTCTGCAATTATTTATCTTTTCCAGCCTATGTTTTTTCCGTATTGGAGCATTTAGGGGCGGAAAGGTCCTCCGTGAAGGATATACATATTCTTTGGTAAGTCTAACAGGATTATCAGACAGTTCATAAAACAGTATACTCTCAGTCGAAACACAAAAGAGATACTGTCCATCCTCTGATAGAAAAAGTTTCTGCAAAGGTTCTGGGAAAGCTGTCTTTTGAAGGGTTTTTCCTGAACCATCAAGAATGCAAAGGGTTTCACCAACAGCTGCGATGAGATTACCGTCATCTGATATAGAAAGGGATTTGATAGACTCCATGAGCTGTCTTTCCCATTGCCAGGTTCCATATTTTCCTATAAAACCAATAGAACCATCATTTGTACCATATGCTATGTAGCTTCCATCTTCAGTTATCTTAAGATCATTTATGCTCTCATCACCACTATAAATTAGAAAAACTTTGTCAGGATATTTGGAAACAAAAGAAAAGATATCCCCTTCTTCAGTTCCGCATGCAAAGGTTTGACCATTTCCAGAAATAGCTAACGATGTTATGTTGTCCTCAAATCTGAAACCTGGCCAATCTTCAGTTTCGCGATGATGTGAGACTATAACGCTCTGCGTGGCAGCAACTGCAACTTCACCAGAGGATGAAATATCAGTAAACGTAAATCCTCCCTCGTGTTTCTCTTCTCCCGGGAGGGCCTTGTCAAACAATGTGTAGTTTTCTTCTGTAAATCTGAAAGTGTCAAATATATAAGTCTGGCGTTCTATTCCCACTATGGTTACTTCAGCCTTGTCTGAAATTGATACTGAAAGACAGCATTCCTGTGTTTCTACCCTTTTTGGACGTTCATCTTCCATTGTAGAGAAGTAATATCCTCTGTCTGTACCGACAAAGGCAGTTCCGTTGTCCGATATGTCAATTGTAGTGATTTTACTTTCTACATAAGCTCCCTTTATTGCATTTCCAATCCTATCAAAAACATAGAAATGTCCTTCTTGTGTTCCAACAATGATGTAGTCACCATTTCTCGACATTGCAGCAGCTGTGATCCCCCCAATGTGATAGCTCCACACAGGAGTATTTGCTTCTGATAGAGGCAAAAAACTCACAAATATGAATATTCCTAGTAATATAACTGAAATGTGATTTATTCTTGTTAGTCTGTATAGCTTCCGAGGCATTAAAATTTTTTTTATTCTTGCTTATTTAAATCTTTTGCTCACCCTTGACCTGAAGAAGATTTGACAGAAACAACACGTAAAGAGCAGCCTTCCCACTATTTGACGGAATACTCAAAGTGTGAATAGAAAAGTTTAAATATCCCTGAAAAGGTACTCGTGTGAAAAGAAACTCTCTCAAACACGACATAGAATTGCTAAGGATGGGTAAGAGAATGGGTATCCTCAGTAAATGTCCTCACTGTGGCAAAAGGGTTGGATCGTTCGGCTTAGATAAGAAGGTGCGATGCTACTACTGCTTGAATGAAGGGTGTACGAATTGTTTCTTCTTTGTAGGAAGCGAAAGCGACAAAGACTATCTCTACGAATCTCAAAGGCATCCCATCAAGTTTTTGATCAAAGGGTTTCTAATGTCAAAAATCACCGAAGAAGAAATGTACTGTTGTCATGAAACCCACTGCTTCCAGTCTTTTATAGACACTATTTTGCCCTTTGCAAGGTCTCAGGAAATTCTCAGAAAAATTGTGAATGAACCTCATCTACAAAGAATCTACATTAAGAGCTCTATTCTAAAGCTGAAGAATCTTGTAGAAGAGAAGAAATTTGACAAAATAGTCATTTGGGAATGTTTTTCTTTTCTGAGTTATTCTCTAAAGAGAAATTTGTTTTTTCATGATATCCAGAAGAATAGAGATGTCTTTGAAAATCTAATTGAGCATCATTTGAAAAACGATTTTCTTGGTGTCTATAGTACGATAGAAAAGGATGAGGAACGTTTCAACGAAATCTTCAAATTTTTTACAGATGTGGTATCCCTGCAACTTCTTCGTCTTTACATCCACCTAAAAAAGGAGAGGTATGATCTGTGTCTTGAAAACCTTAAAGATATTTCTAATTCTAGTATACATGAGCCTTTGGCAGCCATTTTTCGCGGGCTGGAAAATGATGATATTGATACAGTCCAGTCTGCTTTGGACTCTTTCGAAACTCATGAAGGTGTGGATGCAACTATTTTAAAGACATTTTTAGCGATTATCAAACAAAAAATTGTGAAGAATAGGCTTTTTTCAGGAAGAGATTCAAAATCATCGCGTTGTTTCTTAGATAAACTCATAGATTTGGCATTCAAGAATTATGATTTCCACACCAAGTCACTGAGTGTTCATAACTTCATAGTGAGCTGGTACATATTAGCAAAGACAGGTGTTGCAAACCATCTTGATGTATCACACATGCCGGTAGTAGGTTTTGGAATGGGGCGCTCCATTAGAATTCCTAAGGGACTTTACGGAATCAGCAGTGAATTAGGTGCGCTCTATTTCTACGTGGATGCTATGAAATCTTCCCAGAGGTGGAATCAAACCTGTATTGCAACTGTAAAGCAGGAATTGAAGGAACTACTAAGGAAGTTGTCTTTAGGCGGTTACAGTGATTTTGATTTCACATTCTGGAAAGAATTGTGGAAATTTCCTTTTGGTGAGGAGATAGTATTTGCATACGAATCAATCGGGGAAGAGAGAATATTCAGGAGAACTCAGAATATGATGAGAGTTTGCGTGGAACTAGGATCTCTACGCAAGGACAATCTGACTACTTTATTAACAATTTATTTTGATAGAGGAAAGAAAGATGCAATATACTACCTGAAATACGATCTTTTTCCTCCAGAAGAACTGGGAAGAATAAGAGAATTTGTCAAAAATCCAGGAAAACTATCAAAATTTGTTGAAACAATCGATTCATCATTCGCAAAGAAAAGGAAAGAAGAATGGGAAGGAGAAGAAGCGAGAAACTATAGAATCTTGAATGCAACGTATTTTCTTTATCCTGAACTTGTAAGAGGGGTAAATATTAAATCCAAGATGATTTTGATTGAAAGACTCAATGAGAGGTTGGCAAACATTATATCTTCTGGAAATATAGAATGGAATTGGGAAATACTTTATATTTTGAGAATTTTTGAGATTATTGGAGAAGATCTTTACATTAGTAGTCCCCAGAAGTATATCGAGACAGCAAGAAAAAGAGATGAAATTGCGCGTGCCAACATATTTACAGAGGCGGACGGGATTCTTTGGAACTACCATGTGGGTGCTGAGATAAATTCTGTTTCAATTAATCATGAAAAGGTTGTTGCAGCGACTTCTCGGAGTGTTCTACAGTTGTTTGACGAATCTTGCAGGCTCCTGTGGAGGTATGAAATCGAAGATGTAATAAGCTCAGTTTCAATCAATCAAAACGGGTATATTGCTGCGGGCTCATACGACAATTATGTCTATTTGCTTGATAAATCAGGGAATCTATTATGGGAATTTGATACTGGATGTCTTGTTAACTCAGTTTCTATCAATCGGAAAGGGATGGTTGCTGCTGGTTCGGAAGATGGCCAAGTTTACCTGTTTGACAATTCGGGAACCCTGCTTTGGCAGCATGAGACAGATCTTTGGGTTCTATCAGTTTCTATCAATCGAGAAGGTATGGTTGCTGCAGGGTCTGATAATATTTATCTCTTTGACAAGTCGGGAAATTTGAAGTGGAAATTCAATATAGATTATATTGTTAACTCAGTCTCTATCAATCAGGAAGGATTTGTTGCTGCAGGGTCTAAGAACACCCTCTTTCTCCTAGAAATGAATGGTAACCTCTGCTGGTCATTTGAAGCAGAAAGCGAAATCGAGACAGTATCTGTCAATAGGGATGGTTGTATTGCTGCAGGTTTCTATGACAACCGCATTTACTTGTTTGACAGACCGGGAAATCTGATTTGGGAGTATGACACAGGCGGCGTAGTTAGTTCAGTTTCAATAAATCGAGAAGGATACATTGCTGCGAGTTACAAAGAAACACTAGGTCTTTTTAATAACTTTTGGACTAAGGAGAAAAGTAGAGGAAAAGCCACTGAAGAATATAATTTGTTGATTAGTAGATGGGAGGAAAAGGGCTACAGTGTCAAGAGATTAAAGGAATTGGCTCATAATCCAAAAGCTTTCCAAGATGAAATTAAAAGGATTAAAGAGATGGTTGGGAAGAAAAAAGAATTTGAGAAAGATCTAGAGGAAATTAACAGGAATTTAAAGAGCCTGTCGAGACAGCTTGCAGAGGAAAAGATTACAGGCGACCAGTTCAGCAAGGCAGAAGCTCACCTGGTGGAAGAATATCAGGAAATCGATGAGAAGATAAAGAGAGTCGAAAAATACCTTTCTGCGAAAGATATGTGTAAATAAAATTTCAGACAAATCGTGCAAAAAGGTGATCAATGATGGGCAAAAATGAAAATAGATCAGAAAAATTGTATCCAATTCAAATGAACCAGAGATCTGGCTACATGGACGAAACAGGAGAGATAGTAATTGAGCTCAAGTTCAGTTCGGCAGGGAGATTTTCCGAAGGTGTTGCCCCTGTAAAAATTGGAATGGAATATGGATATATAGATGAAACTGGTCGAATAGTCATCAAGCCAAAGTTTGACTATGCTGCTCATTTTTCTGAAGGTCTAGCGCTCGTGGGTGTGAAAGGAGAACTATCACCGTATTCCAATAAAGGAAGGCTTCCCAAAAAGTACGGATTTATCAACAAGAAAGGAAAGTTTGCTATTAAACCGAAGTTTGACAGTGCTGATTATTTAGGGGGCTTTCAGGAAGGTCTCGCAGCAGTAGCTATCCGCGAAAAGTCGATGAATTCGTATGGTTATATTGACAAATGGGGATTCATTAATAAAAGGGGGAAATACATAATCAAGAGAAAGTTTTTTCATGCTTATGCGTTTTCTGAAGGTCTAGCACATGCATGCATTCGTGTCGGAGAGTACGGCTACATTGATAAAAAAGGGGAATTTGTAATAAGCCCCATATTTCAGTATGCTGGGCCATTCTCTGAAGGTCTGGCACCAGTAAAAATTGATGAAAAGTGGGGCTACATTGATAAGACAGCAAGGATCATAATAGAACCGAAGTTTGATTTTGCTTTCGAGTTTTCGGAAGGCCTTGCATCTGTATTAATCGGTAGAAAGCGGGGTTACATTGATAGAAATGGAGAGATAGTGATCCCTCCTCACTTCGAAATAGCTGGACCGTTTTTCTGTGGGCTGGCGTCTGTGCATATTGGTGGAAAACATGGTTACATTGAAAAAACAGGCAAGTACATCTGGAAGCCTTCTCGCTAGGCAAGCGCTGTTTTTACGTTTCTGATCTCCTCTAAAAGATGGCCAATCCCTGAAATTGAAGATTTTTATACCAATATCATAAGAACAGAAGCAAGTAGATTTCCTACTTTCAGTGCCAAAAAAGTTTATAAGATAAGAACTAAGTAGGAAGATGGTGAGAATATGGTTGAGTACAAACTAGCCGTCATTTGTGTTGTTCCAGTGATGATTGTCTATCTGCTTACGCGTCATATAATTGCCTCCATAATAATCCCTTTTATCACAATCTTTGCCTTTGGATTACTTTCAGATGAAAGCTCACACGGAGCTGGTTCGTTTCTGTTTTGCATCGCTTGGTTCACTCTCTGGTATCTTACTGGAAGTTCACGCACTGCAGTATTGATTATAGCACTAATTTTCATCACCTTGTACATCCTCAGATACCTTCCTAATGAAATAAGCATGCCACACGCAGCTCCAAAATTTTCTAAATGTAGATGGTGTAACAAACTCTTTAAGACAGAAGACTTGGAGGGTGGCTATTGTAAAGAATGCCGTGCGCTTGTTATTGCTGCCCTTGCACATAACCACCACCCAGCGTATCGTTCTCCGCGAAATCCTCGAAATATCGATGAGTAAAAGGAAATGAGATTTCATGAGGTATTGTTACTGGAGAATTAAGAGTGTTACTCCAACGACTTCATTGATTGAATCAGGTTTTCTTCTTGATTTTTTTTAAGTTCTGGCTTTTTCACTGGTTTTTTTGCATAATTCTTCCTGATGTTGATGGCATCATACCTATGGAATGAGGGGAGCACCAATATCAATAACCAATAGCACAATGCTTATAAACTTCCTCAGAAACTAGACCTCTATGTGGAAGAAAGTAATGATCGTTTTAATTGGAATTGGATTCTTGAGTCACTCCTTTTTAGCATGTGAAGGTCCTCGAGGTCCTTTATGTGACCCATTTAGACCATCAGTGGAAAATCACATCTGGTTCTGGTGGCCAGAAGGCATAGCTGGGTTTGAATTTGATGATAACGGCAATTTGTTATACATTGTAGATGGCATCCCTTCTTCATACGGTGAGTTAATCTCCTCCAGTGTCCAGAAAGAATTTCAGAAGCTCCCCTTTACTGGTGAATTTACCTACTGGCATCCCATAAAAGAAGGAGGTCTGGGAGGGTTCTGGTTGAAGCACTTTGCAGTAAAAGAGTTGAAACAACCCTGGGGCACAGTATACCCCGGTGTGGACCATTCTTATTACCTGAAAGGAGGAAAACACATTGCAGAATTTACCAGAGGAGATTTTTCCTCATTCAAAGATCAACCCTTCGATTCCCCCTTGCCAGATTACCTGTGGAAGATAAAAGGTTCCGAATTGTACGGCATGGAATTTGACCGGAAGGGGAGTATCAGATATCTGGTTCATGGCGTACCTGGGACCTACTCCCTGAATGATGCTCCTTCATCCGGTGAATACACTGTATGGTATCCTGTCCATTCAAAGAGTGAAGAAGGATACTGGTTAAAGCACATAGCAGTAAGAAAGTTCAGAATGCTGTGGGGCAAAGTAACTCCTGGTGTAGATTTGCGTTTTACAGCAAAGTATAACTTGAAGGATTTAACCAAGAACCATGCTGCAGGATACACAGATCAGCCATTCACCCTCCCTTTGAAGGACCATATATGGAAAATAGAGAAAACCAAAGTACATGGATTCCGATTTGATAGCAAAGGAAAATTACAGTACATTG
>Ga0209635_10002767_pt1 | contig 13552 bp, 9 predicted proteins | sample DeeMarSWOR230_32_FD_187463 | JGI IMG/M metagenome (GOLD analysis project Ga0209635, IMG submission 187463) | Marine sediment microbial communities from White Oak River estuary, North Carolina - WOR-2-30_32 (SPAdes) (version 2) | ecosystem: Environmental > Aquatic > Marine > Intertidal zone >...
ATTCAATAAGAAAAGGTGGGCTTGATGAATCAAGCCCCTACAAAAGATGAGATACTCATTATTGGAATTTATTTTTTGCCCCTGTTGTGGAGGGGAACTAACGTGTATCGCATTCGAGGAAATAATTACCGAAGTTAACAACGATTCAAATGAAGTTTTTTCCGGAACAAATAAAAAATACGCTTCTGGTGATGTCCTTAATAGAAATCCTGTTGATGTTCTTAATAGAATAAATAACATAAGTGCTGTCATCGGCCCAATTCCTCGCTTCAGGAGAAAAACAACTCTCGCCAAGATCTTGACTAAACATTCGAGTCCGCTTGATTTATCTGACAGGAAACAAAATGCAGATAATGTAGATATTATTAAAGGATTATTGGCCTGCGGCGAATGCGGACATTGGTATCCTGTCTCAAACTTTGTTCCAGAATTATTGCCTGATCATCTGCGCGATTGGGAAAAAGATTTTAAGTTTCTATCCGAGTTCTCTGAAAGCTTGCCCAAGAAATTATATAAAAAATTAGAAAAAACAGCTAAATCCTTCCAAAGGGAAAGCAACAAAATTATAGATGAGGCGCAGGACTACAAAAAAGCAGAAATCTCTATAAAAGATAAAACAACTGATGAAGATTTTTTCGACCCCGGCTATTCCTCCCCTTTTAACGAGGACGATCCAGAGTTCACTCAAAGTCTAATTAAGAGATTTTCGTTTGTCTTACCTCTCTTGGAGCCAAAACAAAACCATATTATCTTAGATGTAGGTTCAGGATATTCCTGGACAACGGAATGGCTTTTGAAAATGGGATTTAATCCCATCGGTGTTGATATCTGTCGGACATACATAGATATCGGAATCGAAAGAATGAGTAATATTCGACCCCATTTGATAGTCGCTGATGTTGAGAATTTGCCGATTAAAGATACCTGCTTAAACTCAGTTCTTTGCTATGATTCTTTCCATCATATTCCTAATCGTAAAGAGGTAATGGCTCACTTTTTTAGAGCTTTAAGAGAAGCCGGGCTGGTTGCGTTGGCTGAGCCTGGTAAAGAGCATGAACAGACCCAAGTTTCAAAAGATGTTATGGAAAAGTATGGAATATTAGAGAAAGGGATTGAGACAGAGGATCTAATGGCCTATTGTGAAGGACTGGATTTCACTCCTCCAGAACAGTATTTTATGCTGAAAATTAACCATGAAGAACAAGGTAAAGCCTTAACCTCAAAATTTATCAAATCTCATTCATTAGCTGACTGTAATATTTTTGTAATAAGAAAAAAGAGTGAAGGAGAAGAGGGAGAGACCTGATTAATTAAGCAAGAATGATGAAAGAAGAAAAGATAAACCTTTACATAGATTTAATTCCTTTTACCTCGAAGCAAGCCGGAGCAGAAAAATATTCTTTAAACTTCATTAAATACCTGAGGAAAAACGACAATACAAATTTTAAGCCAATACTTCTCCTCAACCCAGAAAACAAAAATATCTTTAATGCAGGCAAAAAATTTAAATATATCGAATGCTCCGTAAACCCTCACAAGAAAATTTCTCGGGTGTTCTATGAACAATTTATTCTGCCTTTTAAACTAAAGAAAAAAAATTCGTTATTTTATTCCCCGTCAAATATCTTGCCGATGCCTCTGAGCATCCCTTCTGTTGTAACCATATTTGACTTGCATTGGTACAATTTAAAAAACCTATTTCCAAAAGAGGAAAAATATCAACTAAGCTATATAAAGACATTCATAAAATCATCCGCCAAGAAAGCAAGAAAAATAATAGCTCTTAGCAAATTCACCCGAAATGACTTGATCTCTACTCTTGGAATTCCTGAAGAAAAAATCGTTATCATCCCTCCCGGCTTGGATGGAAATTTCAGAGAGATTGATAAGAACGAGGCTCAAAATTTTATAGCAAAAAAATTCAGCATAACAGGGAATTTCATCTTACATATGGGACAAACTCACAGAAGAAAGAATATCCCCTTTTTGCTTAAAATTTTTGAAAGAATGAAAGACCAAAACAGATTAGATTTGGTTCTGGTTGGTCCTCCAGGAGACGGTGAAAAAGAAATTCTAAACATCATTCAAGAGTCGAGATTCAGAAAAAATATCCATAAATTTAATGAATTACCAGAAAAAGATTTGCTTTATTTTTATAATACCGCTTCCTGTTTGCTCTATCCTTCTCTTTATGAAGGTTTTGGGTTGCCTGTCGTAGAAGCCATGGCTTGCGGATGTCCTGTTGTTTGCTCTGATTCAACCGCAATTCCTGAAACAGCAGGAGGGGCTGCCTTTCTTTGCGGTCCTGAGGAAGAGGAGTGGATAAAGGCAATCAAGATGATAATAAATGATGAAAACGATAGGAACAAACTGATTGAGAAAGGCTTAGAAAGAGTGAAAGCATTATCCTGGGAGAGAACGGTTGAAGAAATGTTGAAGACATTTGAAAGCATAAAATCATGATTTTATAATCGACAAACAAAAAATATAAATGCCTGAAATCTCAATTATAATCGTAAGTTTCAACTCTCGAAAATTTATCAGCAAATGTCTTGAATCGATCTCAAGATGTTTTAAAAACTTAGGTCACGAAATAATAATCATCGATAACGGATCTCGAGATGGTACGATTGATTTATTAAAACAGAAAAAAGATATAACACTCGTCGCCAACGGAAAAAACGAAGGATATGCCAAAGCATGCAATCAAGGAGCAAGAATAGCTTCTGGAAAATATCTACTTTTTGCTAATCCTGACATCGAATTTGAAGACGTTGTTCCCGATAAGATTTTAGTATTCTTATCAAACAATAAAGGTTACGCGGGAGGAGGTTTTACTCACATCAATCCGCCTGGGAAAATACAACGTGTATGCGCAGGACACATAGTTAAGCCGGTCGATCATATCTTTGAGCAACTCGGATTTTACGGAATCCTTCCTTCGGCAAGAGCGTTTAATTCTCGGTTCTTCCGTTTAAGAGGCTACCAAACCGACCATCCCTCAGATTTTATTTGTGGTGGATGTTTTTTAATCAGAAAAGAGATTTTTCGAGAATTATCCGGATTTGATGAAAAATTTTTAGCCTACTTCGAAGATATGGATTTCTGTCGGAGACTAAAAAACGAAGGCCACAGACTTTTCTACTGGGGAACGCTGCGAATTAGCCACTCTCTCGGTACAGAACGAACGAGGATGTCCCCTGCTTCTTTAAAGACCGATTATATCTCAAGATATTATTATTTCAGAAAGCATCATTCCCTTCTATGGTTCCCTATTCTATGGATAACATCCAATATTGGAATCGTAACAAGATTTACATTATTTATTCTTTTTTCTCTTTATAGAACTCAATTTTATAGAATTGCTAAAAACTATTTTAATGTCTTTCTATCGCATTTAAATCTGATACGTTATGCTCAATAAACTGGTAAAAGAAATCAGAGAAATATACTCTTTCCGACATCTTCTTTTCAATCTTATTAAATCTGATATCAAACTGCGTTATAAAAACTCTTTTCTTGGATTTTTATGGCATTTACTCAATCCGCTTTTCTATTTTGGCATCTTAGCCCTGGTCTTTTCTCAAATCATAAGAATCCAGATGGAAAATTATGTCCTCTTCCTGTTTGCCGGACTTGTATCCTGGAGGATGATTCAACAAACGAGTATCGTAGCTACCCATTCCATCGTAAACAATCAAGAGCTGATCAAAAAAATACACACTCCAAAGCTCGTATTTCCTTTAGCCACCGTGATTTCGCAGTTTGTTGATCATCTAACTCTGGCCCTTGTCCTCTTCGCCTTCTTGTTCATACTCAAAGGGAAAATATCGTCTGTGCTGCTTATCTCTCCGTTTATAATTATTTTAATCTTTTTCTTTTCCCTGGGGCTTTCTTTATTTTTCGCCACAACGTATGTTTATGTAAAAGATACTCCTCACGTTATTGCCATAGGATTCCAGGCTTTATTTTTCCTCACTCCTATTCTCTATCCTTTATCTATTCTCTCCTCAAGAATAGAAAAATTCTTCAGGTTGAATCCTTTCTATTATTTTATTGAATATTTCAGGTATCCATTTTATTACGCAAAAATGCCTTCGGGAGAGCTGACGGTCATAGTTTGTGCTATCACGCTTTTGACCTTTTGTCTGGGAACTTATATATTCTTTAGAAAAAAAGAGAGTTTTATTTTTAATTTCTAATAAATGGATAATAACTTCTCCATCAAGACAGAAAACTTAGGAATAAGATATTTTCTTAAGCACGAACATCAAAAAGAAAAAAAAGGGCTCCGCTTATTCCAGGGAAGGATAGAGAAGGAAGAGTTTTGGGCTTTGAGGAATGTGAATTTAGAAGCAAAAAAAGGAGAAGTCCTGGGTATAATAGGAGTTAATGGCTCTGGAAAAAGCACTCTCCTCAAGAGTCTGGCAAAGATTTTACCCCTTTCAGAGGGCAGATTATGGACCAACGGAAAAATTGCTCCCCTGATCGAGCTGGGTGCTGGTTTCAATCCTGAACTTACTGGCAGTGAGAACATATTTCTATCAGGGACATTGCTAGGCTTATCCAATGAAATAATAAGAAATAATTACAATAAAATCATAGATTTCTCAGGCTTAAAAAAATTCATCGATATTCCGCTAAAAAATTATTCTTCGGGCATGTTTATAAGATTGGCGTTCTCTATAGTCGCTAATCTGGAACCAGATATCGTCCTCATAGATGAAGTTTTCGCGGTCGGTGATGAACCTTTCCAGCAGAAAAGTTTTGAAAAAATTCTACAATTTAAGGAAAAAGGCTCAACTCTTCTGGTGGTCAGTCATGATATGAACACGGTGGCTAGGCTGTGCAACAAAGTCATAGTCTTAGATGAGGGAAAGATACAATTTAATGGAGAAGCTTCCCTTGGTATTGATTATTATAAAAATCTCTTGAAAGGAATTAAGAGCATCTCTGAGGAGGATAGAGAAAAAATTTCGACGGGTGCTCTAGCTTCTTCGGAAACGATCATAAAAGATAAAGATCCGCAAAGATGGGGATCAGGTGAAATCAAGATTACGAAAGTATCTTTTTTGAATGAACAATTAAAAGAAACGAATACATTCAAAGGCGGCGAGACTTTCATAGCCAGGATTGACTATAATTCATCGGAGGAGATTAATAATCCTGTTTTTGGCGTAGCCTTTTATACACCTTATGGCTTGCTGGTCAGCGGACCTAATACTAAATCAAGTCTTTCCGTAGATAAAATTCCAAAATCAGGCTATCTATTATATAAAGTTAAAAATTTGAATCTTACCCGAGGCGAATACTTTTTTAGCGCAGCTGTGTATGATTATGCGTTGAAAAAGCCATATGATCATTTAGAGAGAAAGTTTAAGTTTACAGTATTCGGGGGAGATCCCTCGGATTTTGGCCACGTAGATCTAAAAGGCAAATGGTTGCATGAGAAAAATGATTGAAGATCAGTATAAGATAGGCCTTCCTTTTGACCAATACAGCAGATATCTTGAGACTTCTAAGATAATAAGAAAGGTATTCAAAAACAAAAAAATAAAAATCCTTGATGTTGGCGGATTAACTCATTTATGGCATTCTGAGGAGACATTCCGGCTAATAAATCATTTTCTTCCTGAAAAAGAGACTTTTACGGTTGATCTAAAATGGAACAATGAATCTGGATTTATCCAGGCCGACAGCCTGAAAATTCCCTTCAAAGACTCCTCATTCCACGCAGTCTGTGCTCTTGACATCTTAGAACACATAGAAAAAAAACAGCGAAATGCTTTTTTAAACGAAATATCCAGAGTAAGTTCAGATTTAGTCATTTTTTCATCTCCCTTCCTGAGCAAGACAACCGAGAGAGCTGAAAAAATCTTAAAGGATTTTATTAAAAGAGCTTTGGGAGTTAACCAGGTTGAACTAAAGGACCATCTCGAAAAAGGGCTTCCTGAATTCAAATCGACTTTTAATAAGATAAAAAAATCAAGCAGAGACGCATTTCATTTCTCCTTAGGCAATATCGAAAACTGGTTGTTTTTTATGACACTAAGGTATTCCCTCATGCATAAGTTCTCCTGGATTTTCATAAATAGATTTATGGATGCTTATTTTAACACTCATTATTATGATACTGAGTTCAAAGAGCCTTGCTACAGAAATATTATTGTCAGCACAAAGAGAGAGCCAGTAAAAGCTTTTTTGGAAGCAAAAGACCATTACTCGATGATAAACAAAAAAGCTCCAGGGGAAGCAATAGGTCTCGAAAATCTCGAGGTTTTTGGACGGCATCTAGAAAGGGCCTTCGCGGATTTAAGGCCTTCCCTGTCATCTGAAGTTACGCTCAGTGTGATCGTCGTCGCGTATAATTCAGAGGAATATATCGAGAATTGCCTCTCGTTTCTGGAAGAACTGGCGCCTCGATTCAAAACTGAACTTATTGTAGTCGATAATGCTTCTGAAAATCCAGGCGTAGAGAAAATAAAAAGTATTTTCCCTCAAGCAGTAGTTAAAATAAACGAAAAAAACCTTGGATACGCTAGGGCTGCTAACTTGGGCATACTGAATGCCAGGGGAAAGTATCTCCTTCTCATCAATCCTGACTGCTACATCAAATCAACCGAAATCATCAGTATGATTGATTATTTTGAAGCAAACCCTCAAGTTGGAATAATCGGCCCTAAGATTTTAAATCCAGATGGAAGTGTCCAGGGCACCGCAAGGACCTTCCCTAACGCCTGGACAGCGTTATTTGGAAGGAATACTCTGCTTTCTCGCCTTTTTCCTCGAAATAAACTCACTCGAAAAAACGTTATAGCCTCATCAGAGATAAAAAAACCACTAGAGGTAGATTGGGTGTCTGGAGTTATGATGGGCGTGAGAAAGGAAGCTGTGTTTGATGTGGGATTGATGGATGAAAACTTCTTCCTCTACTGGGAAGATGCTGACTGGTGTACTCGTTTCAAACATCAAGGATGGAAAGTAATCTATTATCCTCTGGCCAAAGCAAAACATTCAATCGGCGGCAGCACTGATAAAAGGAAACTAAGATCTATCATGGATTTTCATAAAAGTGCTTATGAGCTTTACAGAAAATACAGCATAAAAAAATGGAATCTTATAAAAAAATTCTTGGCAGCCGCGTGCCTTTCCATGAGAGCACTCCTCCTCCTAACCTTGAATTCTATCTTCCCCAAAAAGAAAGCAATTCCAAAAATAAAAAAGCCACATAAAGATCGTTTAAACATTCTCCATCTTGTTCATAACTATTATCCAGCCGTAGGTGGAGTGGAAAAACTCATGCAAAATATCTCAGAAAGACTACAAAAGAGGGGACACAGAGTTAAGGTTGTCGCGTCTAATGCTCTTTCCGTAGAGGATTACATTCTTTCTAAGAATGAAAAAAAACTGCTCCCTGTAGGAAGAGAGATAATAAATGACATAGAAGTAGAAAGAGTTCCCTTCAGCAAAAGGAATCAAGCCTTATGGAGAAATTTATACAGAATATTTTGGCATCTAAAACTTCCAGGAAACGGCTGGATCAGGGCCTTATGGCAGGGGCCGCGAACAAGAGGATACGTCAAGGCTGGACTCCGATCTCCTTGCGATGTGATCTGTGCTTGTCCGTTGCCGACAAGGAATGTTTATTATGCTCATCTATTAAAAAAGAAGAAAAAATGTCCGTTAGTGGTAATTCCCTGCATCCATACCGAGGACAGGTTCGGGTATCATAACCGACTCTTCTACAAAATCTTAAGGGAATCGGAGGCGGTAATTGCTCTCAGCTCATTGGAAAGGGACTTTTTAATAGAGGCTGGAGTTGATCCGAACAATATATTTGTTTCCGGAATCGGGATTGAAGAAAATTTTAAGGATAAAGAAGTAGATATCCGCAAAAAACACGGAATAAAAGAAAAAAATATAATACTATTTGTCGGACAACACGGAATTCATAAGGGAATAGACAGTTTAATAAAGGCCATGGGTTACGTCTGGAAGGAAAAAAACGACACCGCTCTGATTATTGCTGGCTCTCCTACGGCGAATTCAAAAAAAATAGTTAAATTAATCCAAAAGTATAACCGTGAGAAAAGGCAAAAAGTTTACATGATAGATTCATTCAGTGAAAACGAGAAAAATTCAATTTATAAATCCGCAGATGTTTTTGTGAGCGTTTCAAAATATGAATCTTTCGGGATAGTTTTCCTTGAAGCCTGGCTAAACAAAATACCCGTGATAAGCTGCAGATCCGGTGCTTCCAGCACGTTAGTCAATAATCTCCGTGATGGACTCCATGTTGAATATGATAATCACGTGGAGCTAGGAACAGCCATCTTAGAACTGCTAAATGACAGAGAAACAAGCAAGAAGATGGGCGAGGCAGGCTACAGAAAAGTAAAAGAGAGATATACATGGCCTCGAATAATGGATGAAATCGAAGAGGTTTATAAAAAGGTTTAAATGCAGACCTATAACAAAAACAAAAAATTCTTAATAAAAAAAATTGTAAGTAAAAAGGGGAACAAAACATATTTCACCCATAAAAACGGTCAATACATAAGAACAGATGAACTTGGCGCTTTAATCTGGCAATCCTGCAACGGCTCCAACTTTAGCCAATTAAAAAAGCGCGTCGGGGAAGAATTAAATTGCCCGCAAGATTTATTAACAAACTATATATCTCTTCTTGACATTGCAGGCGTCATTAAGAACGAACACAGGCCTGAAAGCAAGCTTATAAGGGAAGAGAGAGAAAATATTCTTTTCAATGATTTGGTTTCCGTAGTCATAGTCAATTTTAACGGCGAAAAATTCATTGCTGATTGCTTGGACTCGCTAAGAAAACAAACTCATAAAAACAAAGAAGTCCTGGTTTGGGATAACAATTCCTCGGATAATTCACTAGAGACAATAAGAGAAAATTTTCCAGAAGTTAAAGTAATTAAAAGCAAGAAAAATATCCTGTTTGCTAAAGCTGCTAATCTCTCTCTTAAAAAATGTAAGGGCGATTATCTACTTGTTTTGAATCCAGATACTGTATTGGATAAAAATTTCATTCAAGAGCTGCTGGCGAAGGCAAAAGCATCGAACAAGGCAGCTGCGGTTGTTCCCAAAATGATGCTATATTCGCTCCCGACCTGCATCAACAGTATCGGTAATTATATTCCTCCTAAGAAATGGGGTTCTGATAATTTCATGGGTCACTTTGACTTTGGGCAGTTCGATAATCTGAAGGAAGTTCCCTCCGCCTGCTTTGGAGCCGTCATGCTCAGGAGAAGAGCATTGGGGGATGTAGGTCCGATTGATAACCGTTACAAGGCGTATTATGAGGATGCAGATTGGAGTTACAGGGCAAGGCTCAAAGGCTGGAAAATTATCCCTGCACCTCGAGCAATAATTTATCACAAATTTGAAACCTCATTTAAGGATTTCCCAAGACTTAAATCAAAGCTGGTCGTAAGAAATCGACTTCGATTCGCTATAAAAATCTTCGCTTTTTATCACCTTAAAGGCTTTCTTAAGAATTACTTGAAAGAGGACATAAGAAATTTCATGTATTTTTATAAAACTTTCAACCTCGGAATGTTAAAAACCTATCTTCTTAGTTATGTTTCTTTATTTTTCCAGCTTCCTGAATTGTTCTTTTTAAGAGCAAAAATTCAAAAATCCAGGAATAAAAATGTTTCAGATAACGATATACTGAATCTAGATCCCCACTATCCTCCTTTATTGGATGAGGCCTCTGCTCCAATCCTAACAGTTGAATCAATCAGAAATGTATACTACTGGGAACTGAATAAAAAATAAAAAATGGGGCCAGGCCCCATTTTCTCCCAAGCGTATTTAGGGATGGATGAAGCGACTTCTTATTTACTAATTTTTCTTAAATTTTTTCTTGTTCCCCTAATTTTTTCGCTCTTTTTTACTTGGGTTCTTATCAAAATCTCAAAAAAACTCAATATATCGGCAGAGCAAAAAAAAGACCGCTGGCACAAAAGGACGGTATCAAATTTGGGAGGCGTTGGCATCTTCCTCAGTTTTTTGATCCCGTTTTCCTTATATCAAGGTCAATTTAAAAATAATTATTTTCTATTACTCCCTCTCTTTTTAATCTTCGCCATGGGCCTCTTAGATGACTTCAGCAACCTGAAGCCTTTCACGAAACTAGTTTTTCAGATGGTTGTAGCTTTCCTGTTGATTTACCAGGGGAGTTTTTTCTCAGTAACTGGCTCCAAATTATTGGATTTTGCAGTATCCTTTATCTGGATATTGGTAATCATAAACGCTTTCAATTTAATCGATAACATAGATGGTCTCTCAGCAGGAATTGCCTTTATCTGCGGCCTCGGCCTTCTTTATTTTTCGATACTTCAAAATAACAGTTCTGGAGCTTTTATATCCCTAATTTTATGTGCATGTGCTTTTGGTTTTTTACTTTTCAACTTTTCTCCTGCAAAAATATTTATGGGCAATTCGGGAAGCTATTTTATTGGGGCTTTATTTGGCATCTCCAGTATCAGGGTATTTTCTGGTTATAAAGCTCGAATCTTTCCTCTGATTTTATTGCTCCTTTTAATATTCTTTGTCCCTTTGTTCGATACTTTATTCGTGTTCATAAGGCGCATTACTTCACATAGACTATTCTATAAGGGGGGGTGTGATCACGTTTCCCATACCCTGGTTGATTTAGGGTTTTCAGAGAGAAAAACAGTCCTCTTGCTTTATGCCGTTAATTTTATCTGCGTTGCTCTGGCTTTTTCTATAAATTTTTTGATTTACGGACTTTAGGCTTTCTCTAACAATCACATTTAAAAAGGTTGAGATTGCCGCGTCGCTGTGCTCCTCGCAATGACAATTTTTTCTGAAGTGCGGACTTGATGAATCAAGCCCCTTCAAACAGACAAGCCCCTACAAATAGAGGTGGATGAATTTTATCGGAGAAGGATAAGCGGACTCCTACCGAACGACAACGCGGCTTTGGCCTGTCTCAAACATCAGGGCCTGACCTGTAGGCTTATTCGCTGAGACACTTATGACCTGGACCGTGCTCTCACCCTTACTCACAGCTTGAAAGACAAGAGTGGCAACGCTTCCTGTTCCCTTAATTCCTCTGCCAACTTCGGTGCTTGAAAATCCGATAGTGCAGGCTCCCGAGGAATTATCGATATTCTTCAAGAAGGGCACATCTTTTCCGAGCCGGTTAAGGAACTCCCTTCTAACCACTTCCTTCAACTGAACTGATCCTGGATCGAAGCTTATGTTCAGGGACATGCTGCTTATATCCTCTTGAATTCTTGCATTAACGCTAACGCGAAATTCACGATTCTGAGGAACTTCAAAATTAGCCGGTGTCAGGAAAACCTGGTTCTGCTCCCCTCTTCTTGCCATATCCTCTACTTCAGCGGTTCTCCTTGCCCGACGTTCAGCAAGCGCTTCCTCAGGCGGGCCACCTCTTGCACTCCCTGCAGGAGAAATTCCGCCAAGGTCAACCCAGAGAGGTTTCAGATCTTCCTCGCTTAAAGGAACTGTGCGGATGATGTAGGGAGTAATGGTCAGGATAACATCTGTCTGTTGAATAGTCAGGTCAGTGCTAGAAAAAAGCCTTCCCAGGATAGGGATGTTCTTAAGCCCTGCTATGCCGCTTACGGTTTTTCTTTCTTCATCCTTTAACAAACCAGCCAGGAGGTTTGTCTCCCAATCCTTGAGCCTGATAACATTCTTCACTTCTCTCGTGGCAATAATGGGGATATCGGCATATCCGGTTCCACCGAGAGATTTTATTTTTATCTCTAGTTCCAGAGTGACTTCTTTCTCGAAATGAATCGTGGGCGTAATCTTGACGTCAATTCCTACATCCTGGTACTCAAAGCTTGTCAGGGGCTGTTGTGCGTATCCTCCAGCAGCGATAGGAGTAAATGTGGTTCGGGGGATAGGAATTTTATCTCCTACAAGGTAGGTCATTTCTTCCCCATCAATCCCCCGAAGCCTGGGCTGGGAGATTATCTTTGTATCTGAATCTGCTTCCAAAAACTGCACAACAGCGCCGGGGAGCGTGATTTGAAAATTTTCAGATTTGGCAAAATCTATGCCCTTCAAGCTAAACCATCCTTGCTCATCTGCCCCAGAACCTTCAGGACCAATGTATCTTAGTCCGACCATACCCTGCTCTAGCTCCATACCTAACTGTTTCAGTCTTATCCTGGAAACTTCCATTATTTCTATATCGAGGATGATTTCTCCCTTTGGCTTATCCCAAACATTGATGATATTTTCTGCCAATTCTATGACAGCAGGAGTATCTCTTACAGTGACAGTGTTTATATTTTTATCAACTATTATATTCGGGGCCTTGTATTGAGTGCGAAGCATTTGTGTGAGAGAAACGCGAATCTCTTCTGCATTTATATTGGAGAGATAGAAAGTTTTAATTGCATTAAGCTCATACTGAATCCTTTTTTGGGGCAAATCAGGAGCGATTATAATTGTTTTCTCATCTATAATCCTGTAAAAATTCTTGGAGGCCAAGCAAAGCGAGTTGAGGGCCTGTTCAAAAATCATATCAACAAGGTCAATGGAAAAAGTGATATCCCTGAATTGTTCATCAAAGAGAACATTGACGCGAGCGTGTTTTCCCAAAGCTTGAAAAATTGAGCGGAGATTGGCATCGACAAATTTCAAATGAATTTCTTCTTTATCAACCTTAAGCTTAACAGGCGGTTCTATCCTAACCTCCTTGGGTTCCTCTTCTTTAACTTCTTCCTTGATGAGGCTTTTCGCCTCCTCAGCTATCATTCTGTTTAAAGGATCATAGGAAAGGGCTTTTTCATACTCAACGAGAGCTTCCTTCTTTTTCCCCTGAAAGGCGAGCTCCCGAGCTTTAAATAGATGAGCAGAGCTGGCAGAAAGTTTAGCCCGGAAAAGTGAAAGACGATAGACAGAATTTTTAGGACTCTCCAGCGCTGCCCTTTCGTAGTGTCTGACGGCCTCATCCCAATTCTTGCTGAGTGCTGCCTCATTGCCTAACTTGTAGCTTCGACTGAATGTCGCACAGCCCCAAAAGGTCAGAGCAATTATTATCAAAAGAACTACTTTTCTCATTATTTCTCTCCTTCTAAATAATATCTCCTTTTCTGGGAATCCGAACCGACGATTTCTATCTCCTCAGTTGTAATCTTTCCAATTTCCACCCCGTCGCTTATCAGTTCTCCTCTCTCCACAGCCAGGGCATTCCCTTCAAAAACAATAAGGGCAACCATCTTATTATCGGAAATGACGTATCCGATGTACCTTATGTTTACAGGTAGAGAAGATGAGGTCTCGTACTTGTTAGAGAGTGTTGGATTCTGCTGCTGGTTCTGCCGCAATTCAACTTGATTCCTTTCAATCTCCCTGCTTACTGACTTTCTGAGAGTAAAAATGTTCCTTACCGGATTTCCGAGCTCTATTTTCTCTCTCAACAACAGGTCTTTTCTGATAAGGCTTTTTCCCCCACCTTTTTCGATCCCTTTATTCTGTAGTTTTTCTTCTCCAGCAAAAATGCTTAGACCTGCGC
>Ga0209635_10002768_pt1 | contig 13549 bp, 13 predicted proteins | sample DeeMarSWOR230_32_FD_187463 | JGI IMG/M metagenome (GOLD analysis project Ga0209635, IMG submission 187463) | Marine sediment microbial communities from White Oak River estuary, North Carolina - WOR-2-30_32 (SPAdes) (version 2) | ecosystem: Environmental > Aquatic > Marine > Intertidal zone >...
CTCGTTAGAAAAAACCATTCAATATTTGAACCATCCCAAAACCCAAGTTTACTCTCTCTTTCTCTCACTTACACACAGCGCGCGCTAATGGGAAAGAGAACATTACCCAAAGGCCTTGTTAAAAAAACCTTGGAACCTTTTCATTCTGAATGTGGCTACTGTAATGATTATGGCTATGCTCACACTTAGCGATGTCAAAGGGACTTGTACCAAAGGCGAACTCTCGGAAAAAAATGTGTCAGACAAAGTTAGTAAGGCTGCCCCAATCAAGACAAATTCGCCAAAGAGCGCCCAGAATAAAAAGATATTTCGTACCCTAAAGGGGCGTTTTATCGTTCGACTGTCAGCAAACTCGGCAAGCGCTGAGCAGGCAAGAAACATCGTTACATAAAAAACCGCGAGGAGAATTCTGAGACCATTAAAAAAGGACAGTTTCCTTGGTTTCAAACCAAGGGCATCGGAAAGATAAGTGTTTAAGAGGAAGAAATTTGCAAATAGGAGGATAGATGCAATTATCAAAACTATTGCCCAATACCGTAGCGCACGTTTCTGTTCTTCTTCTGTCAATTCATCTATTCGTTTCATAATCCTACTCAACTCCTATCTCGTTAACCCTAGATATATGGCTATCACCGCAAGCACTCCTGTCAAAACCTCGAATGCGTTCATTAGGGGTTGAGGCGGAAGACTACGAAACAGGCGTGGGTTTGGGATTTGAACCATATAATTTCTTTGGTTTATTGAATCAACTCAGTACGGCAACGTCTACAGAAGGGTGCCATGGGAAAATTATACTCTCGGCATGTAAGAGACCTTATACTTCCATGGATTTTTTAGTTTGTCTTCTTGAACACCAGATTCCAAAAGTTTCTTTTCCAAATCGACAACTAATTCATTGATTATGTGCTGTTTGGCTTCAAATTCTTCTTTTGTCCAATTTTGCACAGTCAGAATTTTACGGAGTTTTTCTTCATAGTTTTCTGGCTTGTAGGCCACATTGTTTAGTTCTTTAAGTCTCCACTTTCTATAAGGAACGAATCTGTGGTTTAGTATGAAAATCAGTGAGGTATAATATTCGGTTGCTTGGCTAAGATATAATTGGGCGGTTAATAGGTCTCCTCTTTGAATGGCTTTTCCAGAGTCGTATGGGGCGTTGCCCGTTGCGGAATACCAATAGACAAAAAGCTTTTCAAGCCAAATTGTTTTCGGATATTGCCGATAGTTCGCTAAGAGGGTCTTAACTTTATGTTCTGAATCATGTAAAATTCTGGATTTTGAATATACCCAAAGGTCAACGTCGTCTTTCCAATCTTTTAAAGTGTTTTCAAGCTCGTTTAATGTTACGAATTCCCACCAGACATTTACTTCACAGTACTGTGCAGATCCGCAAACGTCTCCCATTTTACGACATAAGTCGTCGGTGACTAGAACCTTAAGGTCTATGTCGGATAGGTCATCTACATAACCAAGTGAAGCAGAACCAATCAACAAAACCCCTATGACTCCATTCACTTTCTCGAATTTTTCTTTCACAAAATTTTTTGCAACAGTATAGAGCATTTGTTGTCACCAACTCGAGGGATGAGGCATTAATATTTATAATTTCCCAAACTTTTGTGTTGAATTCTAGTTAAGAAGAGCTTTGCCTTGAAGGAGAAAAGAGCATCATTTTTTAGGCTGGTCTATCGCGATGTATAGGATGTTGTTTCCTCGGACTAGAACGTTTCCATAGTTTGCAAGTAATTGTTCTTTCATTCGTTCCGTGGCGCCTTCGAGGATGATGTTCATGTGACCGTCGCATTTCACCATGTTACCCCTATATTCGATGCCGTTTTTTAACGTGATTGCGATGTTGCTGTTGAGTTGTTTTATCAGAACGTTTAATGGTTTTTTACTTGGCTCCAAAGTCTTGCTGGTTTCGTTTGAATTCATTGGAAATACTCCTAACTCTATCCACATTATCCATCTATATAAAAGTTTTATGAATAAACTAACTCATAATCTGCAATGAAATGGCATAAATTTGACCTTATACAGTAGTAAACAAAGAAACGCAATGAATTTACGAAACATTTTTTAAATTACACATGTTTCTTTCATGCAAACAAGGAAAAACACGTATGGACAAAACAATTACTTCATCTTTCGTTATCCCAACAGAAGTCGCAGAGGCGCACACTGGTGAAGTGGCGGAATTTCTGTATCAAAGACTCGTTCTGCCTCGAAGAAAAACAGTGGAGAACATTCAACGAACGACTTTCAACCATGAACACACATTATCCTTTAGATTAAAAGATTTGAAAGGAAAATGGCACGTTGACACTGCAATAAAAATTGGAAAGACAATTGAAGTGAACATGGTTCCAAGCAATGAGGCTGTACCGCCTTCGGAGGTTTTAGACGAACTTAAGGACGACATATTCATCACAGTACACCTTTTCGAAGAACAACTGCGCCGAAAAACAATCTATTTCGCTTGGGTAGAAGGCATAAAAATCATTCCCGAAAAAGCACCTTTCAGAAAAAAACGAATATTTGATAAAATTCTTTTTGGAAACATGATTTTCCTTTTCATCATCTTCATCGTTTTCAGCGTCTTCTTGTTTGTTCTTTTGGAACCTTTTGTTGGAATTTACGTGCCGCTTGTTCTTGTTGGAGTACAGTTTTTAATAGTCTTAGTCGCGGCGAAAATCATTGCCCGAGGCGCAGATTGGACTATTACGGAACAGAATCCAAATGTTCACGTCCTGAGTTACAAGGTGCCGCCTGAAGAAAACTGGATTTTTAGAGAGAAACTTAGCAAAGACGTATTGATGAAAATAAAGACAGAAATTTATCAAGAAACTCTGGCTCGTGGAAAACCAATCGACTGCCAAACAGCCCAACAAGTTTTCTCAAATTATGGACTCGCATGCATTCCAGAAAATATGTCCACAAAAATCATAAACGTTTACAAATTAGTAAAAACAGTAGCAGAAAAATTCGAAATTCCAATCCCAAAAATCGTCGTATCAAACACAGTTATACCTAATGCGGCAGCTACTGGACCCAGCCCAAGACACGGAATGGTTTTAATCACCACGGGACTTTTGGTGCAGTTAAAAGAGGAAGAGCTTTTGGCTGTCATTGGACACGAATTTAGCCATTTAATCGGTAGAGACCCCTTAATATTGTTCGGATTGACCGCAACCGAATATCTATTCAGGTTTTACTTCATCTGGCCGATAATCTTGGTTTATGATGTACTCTATTTCTATCTGTATTTCCTTCTCGCGTTAAGCGTTATCTATTTCATAGCGAAGTTTTTTGAGGCACGAGCAGATCTCGTTTCCGCTATCCGAATGGGAACACCACAAGTTTTGGCTGGTGCTTTGCGGAAAATAGGCTTTAAACGGTTAAGATTGGAGAAAGCCAAGGCATTTCGGTTCCAAACATGGGTTGGGTTGGATCCGCATCCCCCAATTTATTTCAGAATTGATAGATTAGAAAAGCTTCAGCCTACTGTAAATGTAAAATATCCGTTATTAAGATCCATCAAAGATTGTATAAACGGCTTTTTTGCTTCTTTCTAAAAACTAATGTAATCGTTATGCAAAAGTTTTAAGAATCATATCTTTCTCTTCAAGCTTTACCCACTCCTCAGCCACCAGTTTCTCGATGCCCTTCGCCAGCATTTCTTTAAACTTTGGAGACGCCAAAATATTGCATTGTTCGCTTTTTCCATGCAATTGATTTCTTAATTCATAATCCTCTTCTATTTGCTTTGCAAGCGTTGAAGAAATCATTCTTTCTACCGCCTTGGATCTCTGGGTAAGCAAGAGACCCATTCTTGATTCCAGACTGAAGCCAAGTTTCTTTTTAATTTTCTTTAATAAACCCTCAGGACTTGAGGCAAGAACTGGCGCGTGGAATTCGTAGCGTTGTTGGGTTTCTGCCAAATAGTTGACTGCATAGAATGGTATGTATAACAAAACAATGTTCTCAAGATTCCAAGAAGTAACAATTTCCTTAAGGTCTGCTGCGAAATTACGTTTTTCTTCCATTAGCCTTTGAATTTGCTGAATAATAATGTTTGTTTGAGAACGTGTTTGCTCGATTTTTTCTTGAATTTCCGCGATTTTTTCGTCTCTCTCTTTTTCCAGATTAGGGATTTTGTCGGTTTCTGTTTTGATCAAGGCTTGGTAAGTTTCATTGGTTTGTTTCATGGATTTTTCTTTTTCCTTCTTCAAGTCCTCAATGCGTTTTTCTAGCATTCGTATTTTTCCATCAAGGTCAGAAATTCGTTTTTCGCGTTCTTTTATACGGAGCTTCCAGCGTTCCATCTCTGCTTTGTTGTTTTTGATTTTTGCTAGTTCCTTCTTTTCCTCAAATTCGCTCTTTTCTTGCTCCATTTTCTCCAGTTTTTCTTCGTATTTGGCTTTCTCTTTCGTTCTTGTTTCGAGTTCTTTATCCATGATTGTGAGGGTTGCTTTGATTTTTTCGTCTCTTTCACTGGTTAATTGGCTCACTTTTTCTTCAACAATTGGTTTTATTTCCTCAATTTTACTTGCGTACTTTTGCTTAACCGCTTCAATATCCTTTGAAAGTTGTTCATCCACCGTCTCCACTGCACCATCCAACAAAGAAATAACTTTTTGCAAAGCTTCAGTGTCTAACTGGATTTTCTTCCATAATTCTACTATTCCATTGACCTTATCAAGAGCAGCTTTTCTGTCCAATTTTTCTTCCAAAAAAGCAGATACATTAACCTTATTTTCTTTAGAGGCGATTTCTTTTTTGAAATATTCGAAAAGCGCCGTTCTTAGATCTTTGTCTTTTATTATGCCGTCTATTACCGTTTTTTCTGAAGAAGCAAAGTCTTCAAAGGTTTCAAGGTTTTGTTTTATAACTTTGATAAATTGTTCGTAGGATTTTTTGCTCTTTTCGATGCTTGTTGCAAAGGAAGCCAAGTCAGGCAGTTTTCTATAGGTTACTTCAAAAGAGAATAGTTTCATTCCATCAATCGTGATGTATTCGTTTTCCCAAGGAACAAGCCAAAGAGGATAATAAAGTTTCGAAATCGACACGATTTTTTCTGGTTCGCCGCCTAAAATGCCACTTTTCTTTTTCCGTTTGGCTTCTGCTAGGCATACTATGGCGGCAAGTTCCATTTCACTTGTTAATTGCTGTTTTCTTTTAACATCCAACGGAGCGTAAGGTAAAACCAAATAATCCTTCAATACGATTCAACTCCCAACAATGTGTTAGAGATTACTAACTTTATAATTTTTTCACATAGAAAGACTAGGGCTTGAATAGAAAGGACATTGTTTTGTCTACAAGTTTTGGGTCTAGTTTTTCATAAGCCTCTGTGCTGCCCACGTCATACCAGAAAGACTTTGCCATGTAACCATAAACAGGTTTGTCTATTTTGATAAGATAGGGCACGACGTCTCGCATCAGATCTAAATCTTTTTCTTTCTTTATTAAACGGCTCATCACACTAAGAACGCTACCGTTTAAAGCGAGAATTCCGATGCTGACAGGCTTTTCTAAAGTTGGTTTTTCCACAAATCCTCTTATCTTTCCCTTGTCGTTCAATTCTGCGACGCCGACTCTCACAGTGAAGCCTGAAGCTACTGCCACGGTGGCGCTGGCTCTTCGTTTCGTATGGTAACGTAGCATTTCTCGCAAATTCATGTTTGTAAGAATGTCACCATAATACACGAGTACCGTATCTTTTTTATTGAGGTATCCTTGTTTGTACGCATTTAGCACCGAGCCGCCCGTTCCCTTTAACGAAGGGTCATCTTCTATGTAAGAAATTTTTGCGTTAAACCTTGTACCATCGTTAAAATAGTTTTGAATCTGCTCACCCTTATAGCTTATGAGAAAAGCCAAGTCGGTTAGTTTATGAAATTTTAACAGGCGAACCACATATTCTAGTAATGGTTTTTGTTTTAGTCCTATGGGGATCATGGTTTTCTGAAAATAATACGTGATTGGTCGAAGTCGTGTGCCGGTGCCTCCGCATAAAACTAGACCTTTCGCTTTTACCATTGTGACTTCCCAAAGCAGTGTGGAGGTGGAGGAAGGAAGAAAATTTTGCTATTCTTCCTTCTTTTCTTCTTCTGCTTCAGCCTCTTCTTTCTTCTCTTCAGTTTCAAATTCTTCGATTGGCTTTGGAGGTGGAGTTGTGGCCATAGTCCAGCCTATCCATGCACCAATTCCTAGAATTAGCACGAAAGCGATTAAGACTGGAACGGCAACTAATGTGAAAGCGAGTGTCCACGCCTCTGATGCTGCAAAGGGTCCTCCAATCCATAATAACCCGACGAGGTAGCCAATCATAACGATTATGCATACTATGAATATTAGCCAGCCGATACTTTGGTCTTTACTTACCATTATTCACCACCCATTTTGGTAGCCATGTTATTCTTTACATGATTATAAAGTTTGTCATCAATTCAGATTGTGCCTTCTTCCCAAGATGAAAGATACTTTTTCTGCTCCTCAGTCAGTGTGCCAATTTCTACTCCGATTGCTTTTAGTTTGAGTCTTGCGACTGTTTCGTCTATTTCCTTGGGCACGTTGTAGACTTTGGATTCTAGTTTTGGGTTTTTAGATAAATATTCCACTGAGAGCGCTTGGTTGGCGAAGGACATGTCCATAACTTCTGACGGGTGTCCTTCTGCTGCTGCGAGGTTTATGAGTCGCCCTTCACCGAGCAAGTAGAGTTTTCTCCCGTCTTTCAATGTGTATTCATCAAGGTTTGTGCGGATTGTTCTTTTCGAAACTGCAAGCGATTCTAAATCTGGAATCTTGATTTCCACGTTAAAGTGTCCGCTATTTGCGAGAATTGCGCCGTTTTTCATTTTTTCCATATGTTCTTTTCGGATTATGCTTGTGTTGCCGGTTAATGTAACAAAGATGTCGCCGATTTTTGTTGCTCTTTCGATCGGCATTACTTGGAATCCGTCCATAACTGCTTCAAGCGCTCGTGTCGGGTTTACTTCTGTAACTATTACGTTGGCGCCCATGCCTCGTGCACGGTTGGCTAGTCCTCTTCCACACCAGCCGTAACCGCATACGACGAAGGTTTTTCCTGCGAGAAGAATGTTTGTGGCGCGGAGGATTCCGTCTAGCGTACTTTGTCCTGTGCCGTAACGGTTGTCGAACAAGTATTTTGTGTAGGCGTCGTTGACGGCGATTATTGGGTATTCTAGTGCACCGTTTTTTTCCATTTGTCTTAGTCGCATTACGCCTGTTGTGGTTTCTTCTGTGCCGCCTTTTATTTTGGGCAAGGCTTCAGTTCTTTTTGAGTGGATTGTACCTACCAGGTCTGCGCCGTCGTCTAGTGTGATGTGGGGCTGATGGTCGATTGTTTTGTTGACGCACCAGTAATATTCTTCAGTGCTTTCACCTCGCCAAGCATAAACACCTGCGCCTTTTTCTGCAAGCGCTGCGGCGACCTCGTCTTGTGTGGAAAGTGGATTTGAGCCACAAAGTGCGATGTCTGCTCCGCCTGCAATAAAGACGTCAATGAGGACTGCGGTTTCTTTTGTTACGTGCAGGCATGCGCCAAGCCTTATGTCTTTTAGTGGTTTTTCTTTTTCGAATCGTTTTTTAATATGGTTTAGCACTGGCATATGCATTGATGCCCATTCAATTTGAAGAGCTCCCTTTGAAGCAAGACCCGAGTCTTTTATTTTGAAGTCTGTCATGCTCGTTCCTCTTTTTTCAGTGTTTTGTCGTAGAAACTATTTAACGATATTTTTAGTTTTCGAGTTTGTTAGACGTTTCTCTTTATTTTTTCTTTACTATCGGCATACAAAAAGCCAAGCGAGTCCAGATAAGCGTATATGTCCTCTCTAGCTCCAACCTTAAAGGCTTGTCTAACTGTTACAGAAAAGGAAAAACTTATTTTCAAAAATAGTTGCTCTAATTTATTTGGCGAGAAGGGTGTGCGCAAACTTTTCGTTTCGACCTTACCTGTCTTGTTAATTTTTGCTGCATTATTCAACCTCGCCTTTGTATTTTCATCCAATCATCAAGCACAATCCGCCTTCTTAAAAAGTGAATCACTAAATCACCAAACATCAGATAGCGTTAGCTTGCCCACAACTCAAAGCATAAATTACAATTTTTCCAGATACCATACCATAGCCGAAACCGTCACCATACTCCAAAATTTCCAAAAAGCCTACCCCAACCTACTAAAAACATATACAATTGGAAGTAGTTTCAAAGGCAAACAAATCTGGGCTGTTGAAATGACTAATTTCTTGAATGGTCTCCCATTTACCAAGCCTGCAATGCTGTATGTAGGGCCTCACCACGGCAACGAGATTATTGGAAAAGAAATCGCCCTCTACTACATGTGGTATCTCCTTTCAAATTATGGCGCCAACGAAACTGTTACGCGAATTCTTAACGAAAAAACAATCTACGTAATCCCTTGTGTTAACGTGGATGGGAATGATTGGTCGGTTAGCGGGCTCCCACAAAGGTTTAACTGTAGACCAATGGACGACGATGGCGACGGGTTGCTTGACGAGGACCCGCCTGAAGACCTGAACGGCGACGGAAAAATTACGGACATGCGATTTTGGAATGAAACCAAAAACGACTGGGACTATTACCCCGAAGGATTAGACAAAGACGGAGACGGATTCTGCACCAATGAAGGCTGGGCAAAAGCTGACTCAATTGGCGGCATTGACCTCAACAGAAACTATCCGAAGGGCTGGACTGATTATCCAGGTCACGGTGAATATCCCTTTTCCGAACCTGAAACACAAGCAGTAAGAGACTTTGTAGCATCCCACCCGAACATCGCCACAGTCTTCGACACTCACAGCGGCGCCCTCTGCATAGTACATCCATGGACATACACAGGAACCTCAACGCCAGACAACCAACTCTACATCACTTTAAGAAACAAATACGAAAATCTCACAGGCTACGCATACCATCGCATGGGCGCGCAAGGAACTTCGATTGACTGGATTTACGACACTCAAAGCGCAATTGCTTTCTCCATGGAACTCTTCGGCGGTGGCTTCTATCCAGGCGGGTATACTCAATTTGAAAAGGACTATCCAGACATAAACGTGCCGTGGCAAAACTTTAGCCACCCGCAACTGGGCAACGTGCAAATCGGAGGCACATGGATTATTAGAGCATATAACCCTCCAGAAGCAGAAATTGAAAGATGGGCGCTCAAAAATCTCCCAATGCTGATTGACTTGGCTGAAATTACCTCAAAACTAGAAATCACTGGATTCAACGTTTCTAGAGGAGAAGGAGGAATATTCAACATTTCCACAACTATAACAAATTTGGGTTTTCTTGACACCGCAACTTATCAAGCACTTCAAACCCAAACGAACAAGCCAGTCAACGTCACACTGTCTTTCTCCAGCAACATTGAATTGGCAAGCAAAAACCAAACACTCTCTTTTGCAGTCATAAAAGGCAACCAAACCGTGAGTTCTCAATGGCAAATAAGAATCAAGCAAAGTGGCTACACGTGGGTCAAAGTTTCCGTTACTTCTTCAAAGGGCGGGGTTGACGAAATCTACGCGCGTTTCTACATTCCCTCACGCGAACCCTTACACGTTATTCCCTAACTCTGCCCTTTTTTTTAAACAAGCTGTTGCAACTGTTTTAAACGAGAAACACGCAAAATAGTAACCTAAGACGGTGGTAGCACTTGCAACAAGAAATAAATGTTTCAAGCGAAAAACTGCAAGAATACCTTTCTGGGCTTTACAATGCCGATGTTGAAATCGATTATGTGGGTGAACTTGGAAAAAGAGCGAAGGAACTGTTTGAGAAGGATTTGAAGGGTTTTGGTTATGGAAAACCTTACCTAATCGAGTTTAGAATGGGTGGACAAAAGAAGTGTGTGGTTTTAGAGACCCTGCGTGTTGAAGGCGGTTTTGGACACGATCATTTTAGCGATCGTGCGCAGGTTTTGGTTTGGCAGCACTCCGTCTTCAATAGGCTTCCTCGTCATGTGCGTTCGGTTGACGTTGGCGCTTTTACTAAGGATGGGAACTTGAAGTCAGTAGGTGATTGCACGGAATTCTTTATTGTCACTGAGTTGGTGGAAGGACGGCTTTATAATTTGGATTTAGATAGGATAAAAGAAAAGAAAACGTTGACAAAGCTTGACGTTGACCGATGTGAGGCTTTGTCTGACTATCTTGCTGGAATTCACAAAGTTAAGAAAAACTCTCCTGAGCTTTATGTTCGCAAAATTCGTGATTTGGTGGGGCATGGTGAATGTATTTTTGGCTTGGCAGATAGCTATCCCGACAAGCTGCCATATATTGCTAAAGATGATTTTGTGGAAATTGAGAAGAAATGTGTGGAGTGGCGGTGGAAACTAAAGCATAAAACACGTCGGCTGTCGCAGGTGCATGGAGATTTTCATCCTTGGAACATCCTATTTCGAGAAGGCACAGACTTTACAGTTTTGGACCGTAGCCGCGGCGAATGGGGCGAACCCGCAGACGATGTGAGCGCTTTAACAATCAACTATATTTTCTATTCTCTGCAGACTTATGGTAAACTTGACGGCCCTTTTGAACAGTTATTTGATTTGTTTTGGAGAAATTACTTGGACAAAACTGGTGACAAAGAAGTTTTAGCAGTAATTCAGCCTTTCTACGCATGGCGCAGTCTAGTAGTAGCGTCTCCGGTGTGGTATCCAAACCTATCTTTAACTGTGCGGGGAAGGCTGTTTAATTTTATACGTGGAATTCTTGAAACAGAAAAGCTAGAATTAGAGGAAATAAACTCTTTTTTTAAGAGTTAGTTTGTGGTTTTGAGAGAATTGCTTTATGTTGCAGAGGATTGCATTGCCTGTGTGAATTTTTGTTTGGCCCATTGAAAAGTTGTTTGTTGAGTTTTTTTGAGGAATAACGAAGGTGCTTGTTCCTGTCGGGTAGTATTTCAGGCGAGCGTCTGTGGTTGGGTCTGTCGATGTTTGCGATACTGAATGCCATGCTGTTTTTCGTTCCGTTACTAAGTGTCTGAGCATTTTTTCGGTTTCTGCATCCGTATGAGAAGCGGCTACCTGTCTGACCAGCCTATGTAGACTTTGGCTCCTTTGTATATGAACGCCTCTGCCATGTCCGTATACGTCAGTGTGTTGCATCCCATTGCAATTATTATCGTGTTCTCAAACGTCTCTCTTATACAGTCGCTGACGAATTTTGGAAGTATGCAGAAATATAGTGGGTCGCCTTCTTCGTAGGGAATAAAGCCTGCGCCGTGGAGTTGGTCGAACAGTATTTCAAGTTTGTATTTGTTTATGTCGACGAGTTCTGACGTGAATAGGGCTACTGGTGGCTTGTTTTCTGGAGCCAGTGCGGAATGCACTCTTAGGATTATGATGCCATAGTTATGTTTAGACAGGTTTCTGTATAATTCTACGTTGACTTTTTCGCCTGAGTAGTAGTCTACTGTGAACCCTCCGTTTTGTAGTATTGTGGCTGCGGTTTGTGCGAATGTTTGGTTTGGCGCTGTGAGGCTTAGGTGGTCTACTATGGCTGCGTTGAAGTAGAAAGTGTTTGGGTTAGGATAATAAGGTCGAGATGGAGGAAAGAGGAGTGTGAAGATTAGGATGGACGAAATGATGATTGCCAGCGTCACGGCTCCGTACTTTAATAGTCTTTTGTGTTTCTTTCTTTTAGAGGCGTATACTTGCTTGGTCTTCATGGGCTATAACTCGTGTTCATACATATAAAAAAAGGGAGATTTAAGAGGGATAGGTTGGTGTTCATTACGTCTCTTTTCTACGCTTAACACGCCTAGCATAGACTACAGATGCAGCTGTTGCGAACATGATTGTTGAGGCTAAGCCAATATAGGGAGCCAACAAACCAAACTTATCCGTTGGGACGACAATGCCTCCAACAACAGGCTCATAGGTGAAGGTTATCTCACCAGGGTCAACAGCATAGAATCTATCGTAGAGTTGAACAGTGCCATCACTGTCAACATCAAGAAACACACAATTCAACCCAGACGGAACACCAAGCGAAATTCCAGCTGACCACGAAACTCTTGTTAACATATAGCCTCCACCAGCGGCATCCCATACGAAAGCTGGAACCAATATATCAATGCGACTCAAAAATGCCAGGCTGCACTGGGCCACCTTGACTGGTCCAATCGACCAATGCCCAGCCTGCCGGTACCCCAGCACCTGGTGGTGGAAGCCCTGGAAGAGCAGCGACACGGATGGCTGACCACGGAGCTCTCGCAGATGCTGGTCCAGGGACTAAACCGGCAGGTGGAGCCGGAGGCACAGAATTAATCAAATAACCTCGAGGAGTTGGTGGTATGGCGTCGTTCCGAACTGGAGGACCACCTGGAGTGATGACTAACATCATCACGCCAGTGCCAGTAGTAGACAACACTCTTGGGACTATTGAAACAGCTACTGCTAATAGCAATATCGAGACAAACACTACAGAAAGTATGCTCTTTCTTTTCGGCAAGTTTTACCCTCCTTCTTCTTTCTCTTCCTCACGTTTAGCATATTTTGTTTCATTGCGCTTTCTTTTTGAGTGCTTTTTAAGGGTGCATAGCCAATGAGAATCCTGTTCATCGGCTTCTTTTTCTGTCATTCAGAAGCCAATCATGATGTTGTCGGCGTTAACTCTCTCCCTTCGCCAACTAATTACTTCGCGAGTTCTATTTATCGTTTATGATACTCTTCTCCAATAATTTACAAAATGTCAAAACTTATCTCTCATTTGTTCATCGGTTTCTGCCATAGTGATCTTATTTTCCGCAGGTGTTCAAGCGTAAACTTTTCAACAACCACACACCATAAGCTAGTTCAAAGGAAGAGCCCTCAATGGATGCAAAAGAAGGCTGGTGTGTTTGGGTTACGGGTTTGCCGGGCAGCGGAAAATCCACAGTAGCAAACCTATTCTTGAAAGAGTTATTAGCAAGGAATGTTCATGCGCAGCTGGTTTCGATTGACATGTTGCGCCATGCGGTGACGCCAAAGCCCACGTATTCTGAGAAAGAAAGGGACATGGTGTACGCCTCGTTGGTTTTCTCCGCCAAACTCCTCACAGAAAACGGCGTCAACGTGATCATTGACGCAACCGGCAACCGCAGACGCTATCGAGACCAAGCACGAAAACAAATCAAAAAATTTGTTGAAATTTATCTTCGTTGTCCCTTAGAGCTGTGCATTCAAAGAGAAGCCAGACGCGAGAACACGCACTTGGCGCCTGAACAAATTTACCGAAAAGGCTTAACAGGCAAAAGCCAAACAGTGCCAGGTGTTAATGTTCCCTATGAAGAACCAAAGCATCCAGAAGTCATTTTAGATACAGATAAACAAACCCCCGAGGAAAGCGTCCAAAAAATTCTGAACACCCTAACAAGACAGTATCGATTCTAACTGGCGTGGTGGAACAAAAAAGAAAGGGAAAGTTATGGGTAAGTTTCCAGCCAGTGAAGACCGATTATTGTCGCGTCACTAATGTCGATTATGTCGTCATCGTTTATATCCGCATTCGGGTTTCCAGGCGGA
>Ga0209635_10002769_pt1 | contig 13547 bp, 12 predicted proteins | sample DeeMarSWOR230_32_FD_187463 | JGI IMG/M metagenome (GOLD analysis project Ga0209635, IMG submission 187463) | Marine sediment microbial communities from White Oak River estuary, North Carolina - WOR-2-30_32 (SPAdes) (version 2) | ecosystem: Environmental > Aquatic > Marine > Intertidal zone >...
GATCTATTATTGAAAAATCTACAGAGGTTTCTGGGGAAAAATCTGAAAATTCATAACTCTTCGAGTCTACAATGTGCGTGAACTTTAATGACATTAACATGGGTCTACGATGTCTGTGTATTCATTACTTAAAGGCTATAGGTATAGGTTATAAGTAATAAGGCTTATAGGCTCTTTAAGTGATTTATTGATTCTTAATTGATTTATTTAAATTTCTCTTAGTTGAAATAAAGTCAAGTGGCGCGAGGCGCGTCCCTGGAGATTACGCACCCAGCTCCCCTGGAGTCCCCGGGGCACCGGGGGAGTGTTCAAAGAGTCTTATCAAAGAGTCTTACAGTGTAAGAATATCTTACGCTCTCTTATAATTTTCTTTTACTGTTAGGTGTTTTCATTCTTTAACTGTTTTAATAATAATAGAGGATCAAATCTTTAAGGGGAAGGAAAAAGCATCTAATAAATTAATCTATCTTTTCAGTCTTCCGATACAGCTCATATTCTTTGAGTTTCATTTCAGTTGAAGGCATGCCCGCAATAATAAACATTTTAAAAAGCAGTAATACATATTTTTGCTCAATTCTTGCACAGCTCTTAATGTCAATTCCTTTGCTGAATACCTCTTCGGGACTAATAAATTTTTCATCCTTAGGGTCAAAATCAACATAAATTGATTCTTGTCTTTTATCTATTAAATAATCAATTCTCTTGTGAAATTCTTCTATATCATGCTCAGACTTCCAATGAAAAGAATAGTTCAATAATCGAAGTTTCTCTTTATGTCTAGGGAAAACATACCAAAACCACTTCCAATTTTTCTTATCACAGGAAGAGAAAGCCCTAGCCTGGTCAATCAGATGAGCCTTTGCAAGCTCTTCTGTAGCCAGCATAAAAGAATTTATTGCTCCTAAGTATCTTTCGCACTTAAATAAAATTTTGCCGTCATCTATTAGCCTTCTTGCACTTTCTACTGATTTACAGTACCCTTCTGCAAGAGTCTTAAGCTTCACGGATTTGTCATAATTCCTGTGAAGTTTCATCTAATCCCCCTCTATGAGAATCTATATCCCTATTGAATCCCTACCCCATAAGGCAGCGATTTGTTCACCTGCCTTTTTCATTCCAGAGAAGCCAGCGCTTTAGGGGATTTGGATTCTTTCCGCATCAATCTTTTTCTCTTTTTCTTCAGGCTTTGGCTCCTTCAAAAGATAATGATATTGATCCATTATTTGTCCCATTAGCTCTGGATCTAATTCAGCTCTATAGAGTGTTTTTACTTTAGAAAGTTGCTCAATATTTATATCAAGTGCTTCTTGGAGATCAGCTTCTTCTAGATTGGCTTCAAAGAGGCTAACCCCTCGGAGATCGGCCTTAATGAGGCTGGCTCCTCTGAGATCGGCTCCTTGGAGTATGGCTCCTTCGAGGACGGCTGCTTGGAGGACGGCTCCACTGAGGACGGCTTTAATGAGGACAGCTCCTTTGATTTCGGCTTTATAGAGGAAGGCTTTGTTGAGATTGGCTTTATAGAGCACAGCTCTACACAGGTTGGTTTCCATGAGGTCAGCTTCTTCGAGATTGGCTTCACTGAAGTTGCATCTATTGAAGTCGGCTCCTCTGAGGATGGCTTTTCGGAGGTCGGCTCCTCTGAGATCGGCTCCTTGGAGCTTGGCTTCTCGCAAGTCGGCTCCTTGGAGCTTGGCTTTATTAAGGTCGGCTCCTCTGAGATCTACCATAAAGAGATCGGCTTCACAGAGGATGGCTTCACTTAGGTTTACCCCTCTTAGGTCAGCTCGTTTATCTGGATGTTTTTCCCTCCATCTCTTCCATTCTTCGACACTCTTTTTTATGAGATTAGCATGGTTTTTTTTAGCCATGAGAATTTCTTTCCTCCGAATGTCAATAACATTTAAGAGTCAATTCCACCCTGACGTCTTTTTCAATCCAGAGAAGCTAGGGCTTTAGGGGATTTATTTTCTAGTAGGTGCTACCTTTTTTACAGTTATTTTTTTCTTTTTCTTTTTTTTAATTCTTTTTATCTTTGCCATATCAGCCAAGACTTCTTTATCAAGCATATTTGTCAAGGCTTTAAAGACGTCTTCTATCGCTACTTTTATTTCTGCACCAATATTTACTTCTTTTCTAATTGCTTTTAAGACATCTTCACTGAACAATGCTTTAGAAAGAGAGCTTGGGATTAACATTATTTTCTTTTTCCAATATTTTTCCAATTCCCTTTTTTGCAGATTTCTCTTGTGTAATAGCATGAATTTATCAACTACATCATTTGGTTTTTCATCAAAACTTTTTAATAGGTCTGTTTTAAAAACTAATGTCCTCTCTATTCCTTCTTCTTCATCAAAACTGAGATGAAATAATTTCCAATCGCAACCATTCGTCAAAAGAACCCATTTTGTTCCACTTTTTACGGCATACATTTCAGCTTGCTCGATATGTTTATCAGCTAATCTCATGCCTGGCTGTTTTACTTCTACGAGTAATTCTGCTTGCCCCTTTAATTTAATTGCAATATCACAGTATTTTTCTTTAATCATGTATTCTTTACTTATTTCTGTAAAAACGTCATAACCAAGAACGTCTTTAAAAAACTCAACTAAGTACATAACTGCATCGGCTTCTTTCTTACTTTTTTCCTGTGCTTCTCTAAAAATGTTTGAATAGGTTTTTAATTTCTTTTTTAATTCTTTTTCCATTCTTTGACCTCCCTTTTGGTTTCAGGGTGATTTTACTCTCTGGTGTCCGTGAGGTCAAGGAAGTCCATTTATAGATGGAACTATCTAGGCTGTCGAGTCAAAGAGCCGTAGGAATCTAACAACTCTGTGTGATTTAATTGTTATTATTCTCCTGTGACTCAGGCACCTCAATTACTTTCTCCACAAATCCTATTTTACATTCATATACATTTTCAAAAGATTTTGGACGAATGCCAAAAAAGTTCGCACACGCTGCATAACATCTTACATTCTGTTTACATCTTCCATCTTCAAGTACTATATGTTCAATTTCTGCGTACCCATTACAAATAGGACATTTACCAGTAAATCTAAATGGTTCATTTTTCAACATATTGACTATTTTTTTCTTTACGGAGTATTCTCCCCACCTATACCAGCAAATAGGTAAGGCTATTAGAAAAATCCCAACTAAAAAAGGCAAATAGTCTAATAAAGCAACGTGAATGCTTTCATAGATACCTTTGATTATATTTGACTTCGCATATATTAAATAAGCTCCGAAAAGCAAAAAAACGGCTGAAAGCAATATGAAACTTTTAAGTATTAGGGTGTCACAGAATTTTACATACCTATTCATGAATTGATTTAAAGGGATGAGAAAAAGAAATCTTCGATTTACAGTTTGAAGAACGAAAAGAGAAAGAACAAATATTGAAGAAATAATTAAATAACTATTCCATTTACCACTTACAAAAAGTATAAAATTTGCAGATAAAAGTATGCCCTGAATTATTCGAGAAGCGTGTTTTTCTTCGCCAACTTCAAAGCCTAGCTTTAAAGCCATTGTTATTTACCCCCTTTCTTAATCTATGCGAATTTTACTCCCAGGTATCTATGAAGTCAAGGAGGGTTCGGAGACTTTTGTTTTCTAATGGCTTTCTGTAAAATAGGGGCAGATTTAGACTAAGGAGAGGCTAGTTGATAAAAACTGAAATCCTTTATTCCTGTGGGGCTTCTAATCTTGAATCCATCTAATTACATATCCATAATAAATTATAGTCGAAACCCTTTCTATTTCAGTTGAAACCTCAAAATAATTTATTAAAGATTTCGGATTAAAATCTCCCAGAGTAACACGATTTATATGTTTTTCAAAATTTTTTTCAGTAATCAGTATCGCATTTCCGCCTATTTCTGAAACCTTATCCCCAACATCCTTTCTTATCCATTCTAAATCAGCATCGGGTCTTTGCCTTATTTCAACTTTACCAATTATTAAATAATTCCTTTTTGGCTCAAAGCCATCATAAACAACAAGGTTTTCCGGCTTTGTTCTTTCAAAAGAATAATCTGGATGCTTAACAACAATGACGACATATTTAGCTCTTTTGCTTTTTACATATCTATCATGAGCCTGAGCCCTGGCTTCCTCAACCTCTACGGCTCTAGCCTTTTCAATCTCTTCTACACTCATGCATGAATAACACAAAAAAATAAAAAACAAAGAAATTAAAACAACAAATCTTTTCATCTTATCCTCCTTTTTGCTGAAATAACGGAGTGATTTTAATCTGTAGTTCTCTTGAAGTCAAGATAGACAATGGAACGGGCTTTCTTCCGTGTGGACACGGTGTGGACAAAATGACCCAAAATGGCTCAGTTTAAGTTACTCAGGCTGAAATGAAATCAGGATTTTCCAGGGGAAAAAACATGACCCGTCCAGGACTCGAACCTGGAACCCGCGGATTAAGAGTCCGCTGCTCTACCAGTTGAGCTAACGGGCCACAAAGAAGTAATTAGTTTAGAGGAGTGTCTATTTCTTGTCAAATCGAATTCACTTTTTTGCTCCAGTAAACTTCTGCCTTGATTACAAATAGGGACAATTTGAGTTTAAGAGATTGCCACGTCACTTCGTTCCCCGCAATGACACATTATGCAAAAAAGGGGATTGGCCCCTTTTCTGTGTAAGAGATTGCCACGCTTCGCTCGCAATGACACATTGCAGCAAAAAGGGACCTCGCCCCTATTCTCGGCTTCCATCTTGTCTGGACCTCATCACAGGTAAATGTCTAATGTCGAGCCCTGACCCTTTTATTGAAGGATGTTTTCTTTTATAATGCAGGCAATAAGGATTCGTTCTCGATGAATGTGAACCTGTTTATCATCCTCTTTTCGGCGGCGCTCGTCATACTCTTCGTCTTCCTGATCTGGTTCCTAAAAAGAACCGCTTCCAAGATAGATGAGATCAAGACCTCCCGCTCGGAAAACCAGGCTTTAAACCTCATGCAGCAGCAGATCGGACAGCTCACCCAGAACATCAACCAGCAGCTCCAGAACATGAACGCCCAATTCCAGAAGACGACCGGAAACATCGGCACTACTTTGGGCGATGTCAAGAAGGACCTGGGAAAGATGGAAGAGGTGACCCGTGAGGTCCTGGACAAGGCGAAGAGCATCTCAAGTCTGGAGAGCCTGCTTCGGGCGCCGAAATTCAGGGGTGGCTTCGGCGAGCTTTTTCTGGGAGACCTGCTGTCGCAGATCCTTCCTCCGGCCCACTACAACCTTCAGTACAAATTCAAGAGCGGAGAAACGGTCGATGCCATAGTCCGCATCGGGAGCAACCTCGTGCCTATCGATGCCAAATTCCCGCTGGAAAATTTCAAGAAATATTTAGCCGAAGAAAACAAGAAAGAAAAAGAGGAGTTGAGAAAAAAATTCATCACCGATGTCAAAAAGCATATCGATGCCATCAACGAGAAGTATATCCTGCCGGATGAAGGAACCTATGATTTTGCCCTGATGTACATTCCGGCGGAAAACATCTACTACGAAACCATCCTCAAAGACGAAACCTTCGGCGAAGAGAGGAGCATCTTTTCCTATGCCATCCAGAAAAGGGTCATCCCCGTCTCGCCAAACTCCTTTTTCGCTTACCTCCAGGTCATCGTGCTCGGGCTCAAAGGGCTTCAGATAGAGAAGTCCGCTCAGCACATCTTCCAGTCTTTGGCCAGGCTTCAGGGAGATCTGACCCGCTTCAGGGGCGACTTCCAGGTCCTGGGAACGCACCTCACCAACGCCAAAACAAAATTCGATGATGCGGAGAAGCGGCTGGATAGATTCTCGGGAAAGCTGGAGCTTGTCAGCGATGAGAAACCGGAGCAGCTTCCGGAGAAAACGGCCAAAGAGAAAAAAGCATCCTGATCCCCATCAGCCCTTTTCCTGATCAGTTTGACGCTGCCCTTCTTTATACGCTTTCGCTCTTTTCGAAGAAATAGGCGCCCAGGACGATCATCACCGAAGAGAAAACAAGAAGAAGACCAAAGTTGGCAAGGAGAGGAAAAGAGGATACCCCGATCAAGGACGCTCTCAGGCCGTCCACTCCGTAGGTGAGCGGGTCGACTTTTGAGATATACCTCAGCCAGGCCGGAAAATTCTCCAGCGGATAGAGGGCTCCGGAAAGAAAAAACAGAGGGAATATCACAAAGTTCATCACGATGCTGAACCCCTGCATGTCCTTCATTTTCGAAGCGAAAATCAACCCCAGGCCAAGGAACGTGATCGAGATCAGGGTCATGAACACAAGCGCCAGCAGGATCGATGAAACGCTGGTTATTTTAAACCCCATGATGTGGGAGATTCCCAGGATCAGGATCGCCTGGATCAGGGTGGTTGTCGCTCCTCCGGCAATCCTTCCGAAAACGATGGAAATTCGGCTCACCGGCGCCACCATGATCTCCTTCAGGAAACCGAACTCCCTGTCCCAGAGGACCGACAATCCGCCGAAGGTGGAGGAGAAAAGAATGCTCATCCCGATGATGCCCGGAACCAGGAAGCGGATGTAATCCACCTCTCCGGAAATTCCCGGGACGGCCAATTTTCGAAAACCCAGTCCGAGAAAAGCCAGGAAGAACAAGGGCATGGCCAGAGCGCCAACCACTCGGGACTTCGCCCGCAGGAAACGCTTCATCTCCCGAAGCCAGAGGACATATATGGCCGTCTTGTTGATCATCATCTTCGTCCCATCCTCCTGCCCATCCTGGCTCTTATCGCCGCTCTGTTCCGCTCTGCCTGGCTGGCTTCCTCCTCTCTGATCGTCTTTCCGGTAAAATGGAGAAAAACATCCTCCAGGCTCGGTTTGCGGAGATGGACACAGGTGACGTTGACCCCGTTTTCCCGGGCGACATTGATCAATTGAGGAATACGCCTCTCTCCCTTTTCCATGGTCAAGCTCAAAGTCTCGTTATGCCTGGTCATGTTCTTGACCCAATCGAGGCTGTTGATCCGGTCTATAAGGGCGTCGGCCTGGCCCTCGATCTCCATGGAGACGACGTCTCCGCCAAGGATGTCCTTCAATTGGGCCGGTGTATCCATAGCCACGAACTTTCCCCTGTCCATGATGGCGATTCTGTCGCAGAGAAAATCCGCTTCCTCCATATAATGGGTGGTCAGGATGATGGTGACTCCGCCTTCCTTGTTCAACTTTTTTATATAATCCCAGATGTGATGCCTTGTCTGCGTGTCCAAGCCGAGCGTGGGCTCATCGAGGAAAAGGACTTCGGGCATATGGATCAATCCACGCGCGATCTCCAGCCTTCTCTTCATCCCGCCCGAAAAATTCTCGACCAGAACATCCTTTTTCTCGGTCAATTCCACGAGCTTGAGCACTTTCCCAACCCTCTCCTTCCTTTCCTCTTTTTTAAGCCCGTACATCATGGCGTGAAACTCCAGGTTTTCCTTTCCGGTCAGCTTGATGTCAAGGGCCGGTTCCTGGAAAACGACGCCGATGCTGCGGCGGATGTCATCTTTGGATTTCGAGATATCATGGCCGGCGACCTCACCGTATCCGGATGTGGACTTGAGAAGGGTGGAAAGCATGTTGATGGTCGTGGTTTTGCCCGCACCATTGGGCCCGAGTAGCCCGAACAGCTCTCCTGATCTGACCGTGAATGAAATGTGGTCAACCGCAACGAGGCCGTTGAAGCTTTTGGTCAAATCCTCGACTTTTATGGCGTATTCATTCATTGTATCCTGCATCGGAGCCAAACAGTTGGACTGATTATATTAACCCAAAACCGGACCAAAATCTTCATTTTTTTAAGAAGCCGAGGCGGAACCTTATCTTTCATAAAAAAGACAAACAATCATAACAAAAAAAGATTCTCTTCCTGTATAAGCCGACAAAATAAAAGAGAAGAGAGTCGATTATGAAGTTCTATCCATTAATCCGAATCTAATTTGATAATATGCGACTTCAGGAATTTTTCGATAGCCTTCACTACTTCTTCCTTAAACTGAGGCGGACTTGACGCAACCCACACTGCAAAATTATATAATTCCTGCAGATCTGCTTTGATCCATTTATTATTCATATACAGAAAAACCAATAGAGTAGTCATGGCGATGCGTTTATTTCCGTTCTGAAAAGGATGATTCTTGAGCATCAAATAAAACAAGATACTGGATTTTGCTATGAGACCCGGATAAAGCGAACGGTTGGAAAATCTCTGGAATGGAGTCGCCAGGCAGCTTTCCAAAATATTGGGAAAGCGAGTGCCGAAACCCGGTATGGTCTCGTCGTAAGCGAGCAGTTCTTTCGCCAGCCTGAACGCTGTATATTCCACTTCTAGGATGGTGATTGTCTTCACTATTCATTCCCTAATTTGAGGAGCACTTCGCCGTAGTCTTTGACTGCCTTGTGGACAGCTTTTTCAATGATTTTCTTCCAGTGAGCGCTTAGCGTCTTTCCAAAAACCTCTGAAATATAAGACTTTGGGATCACATAGAAATTCCCGATTTTTTTGGCTTCAATTTCTCCTTTTTTTATTTTCTTGTGAACCGCTATTCGACTCATGCCTAAAATCTCTGCCAGCTGAGAAACTGTCAGATAATTATCTGAGCTCTCCTTGATTTTACTCATAGCGTCTGCTCCTAAACATATTATATTGCAAATTTCACAATATTTGATTAATCATTGTAAACTAATTTTTATATATTAACAGTTGTTAACTCATTATAGCTAGGTTAACATAAAAATTAAGAAAGTCAAGTGTTTTCAAATATGCTCAAAAAAAAGGATCCGTCACAATTTTTTATATGAGATTGCTTCGTTTCACTCGCAATGACATGTGCTTTTATAAATCTAAATCAATCTCGCTGTTCATTGTCCGCGAGCCAGTCTTTGACCAGTTCATGGAACTGTTCTTCCACTTCGATCATCCAGGACAGATCCTCCCTGCGACTGGCCAGATGAAAATAGCGGTCCTGGATATAGCCCTCAGGATAGGAAATAAAGCGCGTTTCTTCATAAGTTTCCTTCAATTTCCGCCAGACCAGCTCAAACGCCTCGAGACTCTGCCAGACCTTCCTCATTGCTTCAGCCCGCTTTCTCTTATTGGCCGTATCACATTCCTTCAAGGTGAGAAGCAGATGAGCCGAAGTCACTTGAAAATCGTTTATCGCCGAGAGAAGCTCCAGGTGATAGCGGTTGCGGCGGGCTCTGTTCTCAAGCGTAAGGAGCTGAGCTTTAAGCTCTCTATGCCTTTTCACTTCCCTCTCAGCGGCTTTGAGCCAGTCTTCGTATTTCCTGCTCCATTCTCCCGGGTTTTTCAGGTCAGGAAGGTCGAGGAGCTTCTCCATCCTGACATGGTTACCCTTTTCGCACAGCGCCCGGTTCCAGAAAGATACCGCCTGAAACAAGTCCGCATAGAGCTCTGTGGCCTCCACACATGCGGGCCCGAACTCCCGCTGGAGAAAGACTTCTTCGTATTCCTCAAGTTTCCGGCCTTCAGGGTTCCAGCTGAATTCGGCTGAGGCGATCAAGCCGCGCCAGTATGTTTCCATGTGCGGGGAGGAATCGTCCCAGGCCGTGCAGAGCATGCTGTCAATCTTTTTCTCATCCGCCAGCTGAATGAAACTCTGGATTATGTTCACCCTGTCATCCTGGGGAAGGAGAGGATGGACATTCTGGCAAGCGGTGGCGATCCAGGCTTTAAGCTTCCGCTTCTTGAACCATTCCAGTGCCCTGATGTTCCCTTCCTGGCGGGCCAGAGTGTAGTTCCAGCGCATGTAAACGCAGTCCTTGGGATACAGGTCGAGCACGCTGTCCAGGACAGGCTCTCCTTTTTGCCATAACTGAGAGACTTCTTTGCGGTCTAAGTCGTCCCACATCGTCTCCCAGACTCCGGCATACTTGAAAATCATATCGTCCCAGAATATCGGGATGCGGCCGTTCTTCTGAGCAAAATCACAGACCCTGTTCAGCCAGTAAAGGTTGAGGCCCAGCTTGCCTTCGGTCTCTGCCCGCTGCTTACAGCGCGGACACTGGCCGATCTCCCCCACTTCATCTCCGCCGACATGAAGATATCGGCTTCCGGGTGTCGCCTCAAACGCATCCTGGTAGAGGTCAAACAAGAGTTCGTACGTCCCTTCATCGCAGGGGCAGAATGCCCAGCGGCTCTCCGGATCTTCGCGGAGGGGAGCATACTCCTCATGCTTGAGGATAAATGTCGCATGCCCCAGTCCCTGAACAAGCGGACTGATCTCTATGTGGCGCTTTCGAGCGTAACGGGTGAGAGCGGCCATCTCATCGATACTGATGGCCTGGGGTGCGCCGACGAGCGGACGGCGGCGGTAGCGGAGCTTATCTTCGAATTCGAAGATGACAGCATTGACCTTGTACCGGGCCAGTCGGTCTATGCTGTCGTAGTAGTATTTCATCGTATCCAGGTGATGCTTGACATCGATGTGAACGGCTCGATAAGAGAGGGCCGGATAGTCGGTCATCGTGCAGGCCGGGATAGCCATGCCGGAATCGCGCGAATCCTCCAGGAGCTGTTCCAGAGTCTGGCAGCCGTAAAAAAGCCCGGCTTCTCCTCTGGATTCGATCTCGATCTGGCCGTTTTTCACAACCAGGACATATCCTTCTTCGGATTCAGGGAGATTCCTCGCTTCAGAAAGCTTGAGCGTCAGGGTTCCTCTCTCGCTTTTATCAGTCAGCGGCAGGTAGGAAAGAATCGGACCCATCACCGGCCGGGGAAAATCCCCGTCTATCCTGATTCTCTTTAATCCCCTGAATCCCAAGCCCGCGCTGTTGAGGAATTTGACTTTGCGGGGCTTGGGAAGGATTTTGAACGGGGAGGCAGGTTCTCTGGCGCAGGAGGAAAATGCAATGCCAAGAACCGCTAATATACAGAATATTTTGACGCAAGAAAATCCGTTTTTTTGCAAAAGTCCGGACCTTTTCATGAACATATCTCCTCTAATTATCATAAACGCAATAAGTGCTTTCCCGCTGTGATTGCGAATAATTGGGGACAGTCCCCAATTTATGCTTGCTCACTCGCGATGACATGTTTATTCAATGCGTTTGTATTCAATCTGCAGTAGAATCACAACCTTAACTTATTAAACCAGCGGTTTTCATAAATCAAGCTCTAAAACGACTTATGGGAAAATAACCGAGCATTCTTCTCTTCTCTATCTCCCCATTGCCTCCCTATTCTACTCACCGAGATGTTCCGGAAAGTATAAGCATCTGCGATGGCATAAAGCATAGACAATGGCTATTCATACCAGGGCTGCAAAAGCTTCAAAGGAGAAAGCGCAGCCGACAAGAAAAGCTCAGCCCGAACCAGAGGAAAACATCAAGACAACAGAAAAACGGGTTCTATAGAAAAATATTGCTCTTAACTACGGTCAAACAACAGAATAATCAAGCGCAGGATTATTCTTGAGCTGATTCCTAAAACTTTATTCTTATCCCCACTCTTAGTATAAACCCGGAAAGGTCAGCTTCGTACTTCCTTACGTTTCTGACCTCCGCTCCTGCCGGCTGAGTATCGGATAAGGTCAAAGCTGAGAACCACTGGCCAGTCCCAAAGTTTGTATCCAGGGCTTCAAAATACCACAGGGTTCCGGACTGACTGTCTGTTGCCCCATCAGAATCCCGGGAGGTTTCATCTCCTTCCCAGCTGGTCAGCTTGCAGTATCTCGCTCTTCCTTCGACGAAAAAGGATACCTTGGGAATAAAATTGAATTCCAGGCCGGCTCCGCCATGGAATCCAAAACCCTGGCCTTTTATGTCGCCTTCAGTCTGCTCCCAGTATGCCGGGGGTGACATATCGACTCTAAAAATGTGGTTTATCTTCCCGAAATAGTACCCCACGCCTCCATAGGCAAAGAGTTTGAGCGGGACAACGCCTGGAGTGAAATAATATGCGCTCAAATTGATGGGAATTGCGGTGAGATCCGGCTGCAAGTTTAAGTTAAATTCTCCGAGCAAGGGAATTGTCACTCCCAGGTCACTCTCGTTGCTTCTTTGAATGTAGCCGACGCCAATCCCGATTCCCAGGCCTGCCGGTAGTTTGAAAATAATTTCCCCCTCGCCCTCAACTCCCCATTTAAGACTCTTAAATTCTCCCTGTTTCGCGGCACCTCCTGCTACCAGAACATCGAACAGAGATTCGAAACCCTCACCAAATGAGTTGTAATCCCCGACGGTCATTGTTCCGTATCCACCGGTCAGCTTGAGGCTGAAATCTTTAGCCTGGCTCATTCCTGTGAGAGCGAACAAAACAAAAATGATTGTGGTAAGGATGGATAATTTTCTTTTCATGTGGCGATCCTCCTTAGCAAAGGTTTTTATATGTCTTAAACGCCCCTTCATAAAAATTCTATTACAAATCCAGTCACAAATTCAATAGATACTATGGATAGATTCTTAAGTGACTCGACTGTTAGATCTTTTTGCCATTATTCAGGCAATAAATGTTTTTCTGTTGTAACTGCGAATAATTGGGGACTGTCCCCAATTTATGCCTGCTCGTCCTCAACAGGTCATTGCGAACACAGCATGACAATCTATATAGAAAAATTCATTTCTTTTTAAGAGATTACTTCACTGCGTTCGCAATGACATATTATATGTATTCCTTTAGCTTACGAGTTGTATATATTCCTTTATATTATTATGAGATCGCTTCGGTTCCCTCACAATGAAACCTATTAAATATCCCTTTATCTTAAGAGAGATTGTTTCGTTTCATCCGCAATGATATTTTGTTTAATACGGTTATATTAGTCCAGCTTCAACCCCACCACCTGAACGGGCTGAGGATGGAAATAGCCTTTTCCGTCCCACCATCCTTTTACGTAAGGCGGGATAGGAGCGACGGCTTCGGGCATGGAATGGCTCTTTCCCGTGGCAAGCTCAAGCCAGCCCCGGTCGACTTCTAACTTGACCTCCGGCTCCTCTTCCTGGCCTCGAATGTCAGATTGGGCGATAAAACGGGTCCACTCTCCATCCTTTCCCGTAATCTTGCCTTCGACGTAATATCCCTGGGGCTTCCTGTAATCGTTTTTCGCTAAAAATGAATAATCCTTCAAGATTATATACCCAGGAATCTCGTCAGGGGGAGAGGGCAGGTCGAAGATCTTCGCCTCATCCTTCCCTCCCCAGGGTTTCCGATGGGCAACGACCTTCTCCACCATCACATCGTTATCCCTGGCCACGATGAACTGGATATGCCCGCTCTCGCTCAGAAAGCGCGGCCATTCTCCGGGCGCATAGATGAAAAAGTAAAACCAGAGATGGTTTTTCCCTTTCAATTGCGGGTCATGCGTATACCCGCTCACTTTGGGCAGAGGATACCCATCCTCGTCCAGGATCACACCGAAGACCTGGAATGAAGAAGGCAAAGTTTGAGGCAGGTCGATCTTGACCGTCAGGAAATGTGTCCCCTCACCGATAATCTCGTATTTCTCAAAGGCCTCTGTCAGCTCGTCCACATTGATGACTTGGAAAACATCCTCTTCCGTCGATTTAGCGCGGCATCCTGTAAACAATAAAAACGAAACAGATAA
>Ga0209635_10002771_pt1 | contig 13541 bp, 37 predicted proteins | sample DeeMarSWOR230_32_FD_187463 | JGI IMG/M metagenome (GOLD analysis project Ga0209635, IMG submission 187463) | Marine sediment microbial communities from White Oak River estuary, North Carolina - WOR-2-30_32 (SPAdes) (version 2) | ecosystem: Environmental > Aquatic > Marine > Intertidal zone >...
ACGATTTCTCGGTCCTGGCGAGGAAAAATGTTGGACAAAATATAGATGGTATCTTCTTCAAAATGGAATACAAGATATATGGGAAAGAAGTTTACCTACTTATTATTATGGAGAAAAACCGAAATTAGAAAAACAATTTAAATTATTTTAAAGGAGGATTAAATATGGAATTATTTTCTGGTATTATGTCAATTTTTTGTGGTATTTTATTTACTATTAATATATGGACAAACGATTTATTTGATGTAACTTTATTTGGAATATTAACTATTATATGGTTACAATTATCTATTTATGAAAAAATAAAAAGGAGAATAAAATGAAAACTTTAAAACGTGCATTATTATTTATTGGAATAATATTATCATATATATTATTATTTTGTTGTATAGGTTTAATAATGGTTTCTGAATTAGCAAGAATAATTGTATTTATAATAGTTTTGGGAATATTAACATATTTAATTTATTCAACGACTTGGAATTATGTTAAAAAGAGGATTAAATGACAGAAACCATTCTTTTAATTTTATTGATTATATGGTTACTATTTGATTGGTTTAGAAGAACAGGAGATTAAAATGAAATTAAAAAAAGAACAAGTTATAAAAACTGTTAAAGTAATTATTTGGGGAGTAACAGTAGGTTTAGTATGTTCTTCTTTAGAATTTAGAACACCTTTATCAACTTGGCAAGGGTGGGCGATAACAATGATGCCTATTCTTTTATGGGTAGTAGATTGGAGTAAATAAGGAGACAATATGAAAAAATTTAAAAAAAGAATACTTATTATTGAATGGGATAAAAATAATCTATTTGGAATTAGAGATATTTCTCGCCTTTTACCGACAAAAAAAGAAATAGCAAAAATTGTAGATAATCAATATGGCGAAGGAATAGTTAAAATAACCAAAGCCATAGATAAACTTTATAAAGAAAAATTAGGAGTAAAATAAAATGGAAAATGAATTAAAATTAGTAATTAAATCTAAAAATAAAGAAGTAAATATTGTAGTTTCTTCTGATATAGGAATTTATGAAATAATGGATGAAATAGCCAATCTTTTAATAGCTTATGGATTTCATCCTGAAACAGTTAAAAATGGATTTTTAGGTAAAGTAGAAGATTATGAGGAAAGCTAAAATTAAAAAACAAAAAAAATGTCTTTATTGTAATAAAGATATAAGGAGAGTAAATTGGTATTATAGGAATAACGAATATTATTGTAATAAAAATCATTACAAAAAACATCTTAAAAAGTTAGAAAAAGAAAATGAAAAAAATTGATAAAATAAAATTTTTAATATTTAAAATCGTATCTATTGTACTTTTTTATATTGTTGTATTAATAGGAATAGGAAATTATATTTTACAAACAATAAGGAGAAAGAAATGAAATGTAAATGTGGTTTTAAATTTGCAGGACCTGGAGAATATCGCAATTGTGAAGCTTTTATTACAAACGAGGGTAAAAGCGGTATAATCTGCCCTGAATGTAATAGAGCTTACGTTGATGGTATTGAAATAAAATTAGAAAGAAAAAATGGATTTTAAAGGAAATTATTATGAAAAATAATAATATTTGTATTGGTAACAAATGTTTAGAAAAAATAACAAAAAAAGAGATAGAAAAATATCTTTGGAATCCCAATTTTCTAGACCACATAAAAATTGGTTGGCAAAATGAAGAAACCAACAAGAATAAAGGAGAATAAAAATGAGTTTTGAAGGTTATTATCAAGTGTTATGTAAGAATGGACATTATGATTGTGGAAATTGTTATTCTTATGAACCTATTGGTAATTTCTGTTCTATTTGTAGGGAAAAAATTATATGGTGGAATTTAGTAGACATTACGAATGGCTCTTGGGATGATGAGGGAAAAAGAATTGATGGTTATATAGATTTAAAAATTAAGAAACAGAAAAAATGCGATAAATGTAATTCTATTATAGAAACTATATATGAAATTCCTGAAAAAGGAGGACATAAAAATGATTAATTTTATAGGTGGATTATTAGTAATGTTAATTGTAGCTTTTTTATTCTCTAAAATTAGAGGATTTATATTTAAAAGAGCTAAAAAGACAGTTAAAGATATTACAGGATTTGGTTGTAGTATAGGAAATTCTACTCCAATAAATAAAGAAAAAGTTTCAAGTAAAAAATTTGTCTCTGGAATGGTTAGTTTAAAAGACCCTGTAGGATGGTTAAAAGATATTTCAAGTTTATTTAATTTACGCAAATTAATTATATACGGAATAATTTTATCTTGCATATTTGCTTATGGTTGGTATCAAGGAAGAAAAAATATTCCTATTCAAATTGGTTTAGATTACGATAAAGAATTTAAAATGAAATTAGACTCTCATTATTTATTAAAACCTAAGTATAGTCAAGATTTAAAAATTGTAGATGAAAATGGTAATTTAGTAAAATCATTAAAAGTAAAAGATTTTCCTTTACTCGCTAAAAAATTAAAACCTATCGGATTTATTTTAGAACCAATAGGAGTAATGGGGCTTGGTGCAGGAGACGAATATCATTTTGAAGCAGGAGCTGGTGTTTCTTTTATTAAATATTGGAAATGGAAATTAGATACTTTTCTTACAAATCGTGGAATATATTTGGGAACTTCTTATCAAATTACTGATAATTCTGGACTAGGTTTAGGAATTGGGAAAGGATATGACGCCTCAAATAGAATAATGTTATATTATAAATGGAGATTTTAAAATGAAAAAAATATTTTATTATTTAATGAGAAAAATATGTTGGATTTTGGAAGACATTCACGATTTTTTTAGTAAAGATAAAAGTTCTTTCTATCCGAGTTATAAATGGGAAATATTATACGAAATAACTAAAATTAAAAAAATTAAAGGAGAAAAATAATGGGTATAGACGATTATATTGTCATAGTATTAGGAATAGTAGCAATTTGTATAGTTAGATTTTGGTTAATTAAAATATATCGTAGAATAAGACATATTGCAAAAATATGTGAACACTTTTATAAAAAAGATATACAAAAAGGAAATTAAAATGAAATATTTACAATGTGCTAAATGTAAATTAAGTTTACCTATAACATATTTAGTCCCTATTTATGCAGAAATAAAAGGGAAAATTCAGCGAGTATTAGTTTGTAAAGTATGTAAAGGTTTATTAGAAAAAAGAGATAAAGAAAGAAATAAAAATGTATAAATTTTTATATGATTATCGCATTTTGGCTCAAGAAATGGTAAATGAACTCCGATTATTAAAAAAGTATTTATTTATTGGAGGTATTTGGTGGTTAGCTAGTTTTTTGATTTTAGTTATATTATTAATGATATTGATAATATTAACAGCAAGGAGAAAATAATGCTTAATGATTATGATATGCACAAATTATTAGATGATTTAAAAAGATTGGCTAGAATAATACCTATTTTAAGAGATGAAAAAGATAAAAAACAAAGAGAAAGATTAGGACAATTAGCTTTAGATGAATTACAAAAATTAACAGATGATTTAGAAGAAATTAGAAAATCTAATGGAAGAAATAGGAGGTAAATAATGCCATATATATCAAAAAATGATAGACCTAAATTTGATGATATTCTAACTGTATTAAAAAATAAACTACCAGAAATTAAAACAGAAGGAGAACTTAATTATCTAATCACTTCTATATTAAATGTTTATTTACAACAAAAAGGAGAAAGATATGCTACTTATAACGATATTATAGGAGTATTAGAATGTGCAAAATTAGAATATTATCGTAGAAAAGTAGCGACTTATGAAAATATTAAGATTATTAATAATGGGGATGTATAATGAAAGGTAGATTTAAATATACTACTTATCTTGCAGGACCTATTGAACACGTTTCAGATAAAGAAATGAAATCTTGGCGAGATGAGATAACCGAAAAACTTGAAAGTGATAAGTTATTAATTTACGACCCTGTAAAACAAGAATCTAACAAAGTAGGGAAACCATCAGGACAACAGGTAGAATATATTAAAGGATTAAAAAGAGCTGGAAGATGGGATTTCTTTTTTTCTGAAATGTGGAAAATATGGTTTGGGCAAATTAGTGAAAATTCTGATTTAATTCAACTTTTAACTTCTTTGCGTATGAGAAAACATATAGATGGAAATTATGACCATGATATTCAATATTGGGGAGATAGTGAAGCTGTAGTAAGAAGTGATTTTATTATTGTATATATACCGAAAGAAACAAAAACAGTTGGAACAATTTTTGAAGTTGTATTTGCTTTTTTATTTAGAATTCCAATTTATTTAATTTTGCCTGATAGTCCAAAAACAGAAGCAAATTCTTCTTTATTATTTGGTAATCAAATAGCAAATAATGGAGAATTAATATCTTTCTATAAATTGGAGGATTGTGTAAAATATATTAAAGAAAAATATAAATTATAAAAGGAGAAAAAAATGCAAGTTTCTTATTGTGATGTTTGTCAAAATGTAATAAAAACAAATACCAAAAAATATGCTTTTTTAGTACAAGAAATTAAAGAAACGAAATCTAAAGTTTATAAAGATTATTGGGAATATATTCAAGACCTTAATCGAAATTATGAACAAATAATTGTTAAAGAAATTTGCGAAGAATGTAAAAAAGTTTATGATTATTTACTTAATATAAGATTAAAAGAATTAGAAGAAATAAAAAAACAAATTGAACAATCTTATAAATTGAAATGGAGAAAGAGATGAATTATTTAAAATTATTTTTAAGATTAATACAAGACCAATTTAAATATGGAGGAAGAAAATACGCTCATTCTAAACAAAAAGAAAGTACAGATGTATTATTCGATGATTTTGGAAAGAATTGGTTATTCGGAACAATAGCAAAATATATAAAAAGATATTCTAATTTAGCTAGAGAAAGAGATTTATTAAAAATAGCTTGTTATATGTTTATATTGTGGTTAAAAAGAGGTTTTCATTTAAATAAAGAAGGTTCAGAAAAACCAATAGATACAACGGTAGAAATTAAAACTAAATATTTTAATTTATTTAAAAACAGAATAGAAAATCGTGTTAAAAATAATATAATAGATTATCATAAACCATTACAGAAAATTTATAAATTACTTTATAAATTTGGACAAATTAAATTTAATAAAATACCTGAAAAAGATTTAACAGAAATATTTATATTGTCTTATTATATATGGAAAGAACAAATACCTTTAAAAGGAAAAGATTTAGATACTTGGCTAGAAAGGAAATAATTATGTGTAGTGATAGGTACGAAAATTCGGAAGACAAGATAATAATCGCTTTTTGTGCTTATTGTAAAGACGCTATTTATGAAGAAGATGACTGGATTTGTAAAAATGGTCTTTATTATCATTTTTCTCAAGATGATAGATTATTAAATTGTTTTTTTCTAGAAAATGAAGAATAAAGTAATAATTCTCGATTGGTCTATATTTTTATTTAGGAGCGCTTTCGTTTTTAAAAAAAATCCTAAAATGCGTCCTACTTTTACAGCTATGTCTATGATAATTGGAAATTTAAAGAAAATTGGAATAGACCCTGATGATATAATTATAATAGCTTGCGATGGAAAAGGAAATTGGAGAAAAAAATTTGAACCAACTTATAAAGAAAATCGCCCTGAACAACGTAAAAAGTCTGGAATAGATTTTACTAAAATATTTAAAGATTTTAATTGGCTTATTAAAAAAGTAGATGAAGCAACTAATTGGCATATTATAAAATTAGATTTAATAGAAGCCGATGATATAGCAAGTATATGTTGCAAATATTATAAAGATAAAGAAATTATATTGGTAAGTTATGATAGTGATTGGGAACAAATGTGGAATTATGACAATGTAAAAATATTTTCTCCTATGACTAAAAGATATAAAATTAAACCTCCAAAATTTGATGTTTATACTTTTATATCTAAAAAAATACAAAAAGAAGTATCCGATAATTTAGTTAATCCGATATTATCTACAAAAGATTTTGATAAAAGAGAAAAAGTAATTAATTTATTAAATTTACCAGAATTTGTAGAATTATCTATTAAAAATATTCTTGATAATTTAAAAGAAAAAGATTTAAATATAGAATTACTTCCATTTGAAACTATTAGAAATAGATTTATGGATATTTATAATGGAAAAGATATTTTGACTTACGAAAAATGTTTAAAACGTCAAGAAAAAAGAAAGAAAAAGAAAAAATATGAATAAAACACAAAAATGCCTTGTTTGTCTTAAAAAAGCAGAATATTTTACAGGTCATTTATTAACTGAAACAAATGAAATGATTATAGGTGGATTTTGTAAAAAACATTTAAATGTTATTAATATTAATTTTTTAAATAGACAAGGATGTTTAGGTGCCTATCATTCTAAATATGGTATTCAATCATTCAAATATGAAGATAAATTAAAAGAAAAATGCAAGTAATATTTGTTCAAATATTGAGTTTATTAATATTATTTCCTATTTATTGTTTAATGACCATTTCTATTTATTGGATAATTAAAGTATTCATAATTTCTATTGTTCAAATGTTTAATATTAACAATTACAAAAAGGAGGAAGAAGAATGAAAGTTATCGCTAAATCTCGTAATGGTAAAATGTTGAAAATTGGTGAAGATGAAAAATCAGCTAAATGGTATTTCCTAGCTGACCCTGTAATTAAATTTGTTGAAGGAAATATCGAAGTCGGAAGTGAAGTAACTATTAAATATGAACAATCAGGAGGAAAATCTATAATTACATATATTACAAAAGGAGAAGGAATCAGTACAGAAACTCCACCTAAAGATTCAAAACCTACTTGTGAAATTTGTGGTAAAGAATTAAAAGACTCAAAATATAAAAAATGTTATTCATGCCAATATCTAAATAAAAACGAAGAAAATTCAAATACACCTACAGAATATATAGATACTTCTATTTCTAAAGATGAATTAATTAAAAGAGAAGCTGTAGCCCATGCAACTTCAAGAGTTATGATTGGACTTCAAGGACATATTAATCCTAATAATGTTAGTACAATTTATACTACTGTATATAATATTATTTTAAAATTAGTCGAGAATAAATAAAAATAAGGAGTATATTTATGACTAACAGCAAAAAAAGAAAAAATAAAATTAGGAAATATAAAAAAAGGGAAAAATCTATTAAAATAGAACCTGACCAAATAATTTTAAAAGCTAGACAAATTTTACTTTATGGAGTTATTAACGAATCAATGGCAAATAAAGTTACTAAACAACTTTTTACTTTAGACCAATTATCCCATAAACCCATTACACTATGGATTAATTCAGGTGGTGGAAATGTTTACGATGGATTTGCTATTATAGATGCTATGAAAGGAATAAAATCTCCTGTTGCTACTATAATTATTGGTAAAGCTTGCAGTATGGCAGGTTTAATTTCTATAACAGGTGAAGCTAGATTTATGACAAAAAATGCGATTTGGATGGCTCACGATGTAGCTACTTCAAATGAAGATTATGTATCTAAATTTTTAGCTAGAGCAGAACATACTAAAGAAATACAAAAAAGAACTTTTGCTCATTTATCTAAATATACAAAATTGTCTCAAATAGATTTATCTAAAGCGAGAAATCAAGAATTATGGTTATATGCTGAAGATTGTTATAAAAAAGGAATTATAGACAAAATAATTAAATAAAGGAGAAATTTCTATGAAAAAAATTAATTATATTATTTTGGTGATAGGACTATTAACTTTAACTTTTATTGGAACTCTTTTTTTAACAAGAAATTATATCAATATGGAAACATTAAAAATTGAAAAACCTAGTTATGAATATTTGAAATCTATAACCGTTTATATTGTAGGAAAAACGATTCCTGAAGAAAAAGAGAGTGAATTAATTGAAGTAAAAGAATCTTGGGCAGGAACAGGAGCTATAATTAAAATAGATAAAGAATATACTTATATTTTAACTAATAAACATGTAATAGGACACAATAAAAAGGCTATTATTTTTGTCGAAAATGATTTAAAAATGGTAGAAGCCGAATTAGTAGCTTTGCACGATAGCGATATAATAGATTTAGCTGTTATTAAAATAAAAGGAAAATTAAAAGGAAAAAGGGAAATTAAAGGAATAAGTACAGCTTCTTATCAAGATAGATTATATTTGGTTGGGCATCATTTAGGAAGAAAATATATTTATGGGGAAGGAGTATTTGCAGGTTATGACGGTATTTATGACATTATTCAAATACCTACTTTATATGGAAATTCAGGAACAGCAGTATGTAATTCAAAAGGGGAATTAATAGCCATGATATTTGCTATTAATAAAATAGGTCTTTTTAATATAGATGTAGCTCATGGAATAGCTATTGATGGATTAAATGTAGAATTATTTTTAATTAGATTGGGATTATTATAATGGGTTATAAATCAAGAGGAAATTGGTATATTGGAATTTGTTTAAAAAATTGTAAAAATAGAAACAAAAAATGTAAGGAATGTATAAGATTTTCTGAATATAAAAAGGAAAAATTAAATGAAATTAAAAGAAATAATTGATAAATTAATTATAAAATTTACTTATTCAGAATTATTAAAAATTTTATTAATAATAGGAATATTATTAATATTATTATTTATGTCTAATGGTTGTTCTTTAGGAATCTCTAATCAAAAAGAAATTGATAAATTTCACAAATGGCAAGAAAAGGAAAAAAGAAATAAATTAATTTCTAACTATTTTCTTCTCGAAGGAGTAAATTTATAATGATAGCTTGGTTATATATTCTTGGAGCTTTATTAATTACCGTTTTTTTTCATGAATTAGCTCACATGATAGCGGCTTTATTATGTGGAGTTAAAGTTGAAGTATTTAGTATTGGATTTGGTAAACCTTTATTTCATAAAAAATTATGGGGAATAGATTTTAGATTTACTCCTTTACTTTTAGGAGGATATTGTAGATTACAAGGAGAAAAAAGTAAAGTTAAAGAAGGATGGTTAATTCAACCATATTCTAAAAAAGTAATTATAGTTTTAGCTGGAGTTATTACCAATTTATTAATAGCTTTTTTATGTTATTGGATAAATTTTAAATCCATTAGTTTTGGATTAAAATTAGATTTTTTATTATTAAAATATATTATCGCAAAAGACCAATATAGTATTTGGAGAACCGTAACCATGTTAGCTCCTAATATATTTATATTACAATTAGGAATTTTAAATTTAGTATGTACTCTTAATATCATACCTTTTCCTGCTCTCGATGGAAGTTATATATGGTTATTTCTTTTAGAACCAATTTTTAAAGAAAAATTTCCTATTATTTTAGAAAAAATAGTAAAAATTGGATTTGTGATATTATTAATATTACAATTTGTTTTATTATATTGGTTATGGTTTGTATAAAGAAGATAAAGGAGGAAATATGATTTTAAAATGGAAAGAAGAATTTTGCAAAATATATGGCAAAAGTATTGACACCATAACATTACAATCAATCATATCTTTTTTTGAATATGTTCTATTATGCCATACAAAAGAATTAAAAAAACGAACTTCACATCTTTTACCAACAGAAAAAGAGATAGTTTGGCTTATACATAATTCTGATAAAGTAGCCAAAGCCATAGATAAACTTTATAAGGAGAGATTAGGATTATGAGCAGAAGAAAAAGCCGACTTGGTGGACATCGTAATAATTTAGGTTCTAAACAATATAGACATCGAATATATATTAATGATGGACAATTTGTAAAAGCTGGAACTATTATTATAATTGGAAATACAAATAAATTTAAATTAGGAATTAATACTTATTATGGAAAAAATCATACTATACATGCTAAAATAGAAGGAACAGTAAAAATTAAAAATAAGAAGGTGAATGTTTATGAAAAAGAAATGTAAAGTATGTAAAAAAGTAAAATATTTGGTAAATGAACATGTATGTTTAGGATGTTTTGAAGATTTGCGTAATTCAATTCATTATGGTATTGGAGGTAAGGAAGTATCTAAAGAGACCTATGACAGAATTGTAGAAAGAGGATATATTATTCCTGAGGAACTCGATGATGAAAGACAAGAAAAATAAACAAAATTTAAAAATTCAAAAAGCTTTAAAATTGATTTATAAAAGATTGCCTTCTACTTATCCTAGAGTAGGGGTAAAAACTTATAATACAACTTATTCTATGATAAAATCTCAAGCTAGAAAATATAATATGGGTTATAAAGATATGTATACTTGGTATAGAATTTATTTAGAAAATCGAGAAAAAGGAGAAAATAATTATATAAATACAAAATATTATAGAAAAAGAGAAAAATTTAAAAATTTTTCTAATAAAAAATTAGAAATAGCAGCTTTTGCGTGTAATCCGATAAAAATTAGTTTAGAAAATACTTGCGATTTTACTATAAAAAATTATGTATATTTATTATTACATGAAATTGCTCATCTTTATTATCGAACAAAAAATATAGATTATAATGAAAAATTGGCAGATTTATTTGCTATTAGATGGATTAAAAAAATATGAAAAATAAAAAGATTCCGTTAGTAATAGCTTTACTTTGCGCTGGACAATATTTTAATCAAGGTATTTCTTCCTTGAGTCAGCAAAGTTTATATTATTTAACCAGAGAATTTTGGGGATTGTCTGCCACAATGTTAGGATTAATTAGTTGGGTTACAGGATTAGCTTGGTATTTAAAAATATTATTTGGATATTTTATTGATAATGTAACTATAAAAGGAAAAAGAACTACATATTATTTGAGAGGTTCTTATTTATTAATATTATTAGCTTATATTTATGTTATAATTTTTGGTTTTAATTTATTATCATTAATTATAATTGGAATTTTAATAAATGTATGTATAGCATTTGCTGATGTAGCTGTAGATAGAGAAATGGTTATAACAGAAAAGAAATATAATTTAAAAGGAAGATTGCAAGCTCTTCAATGGAGTAGTTTAGGAATCGCTGGATTAATAGTTGCTTTATTAGGAGCTTGGATAGCTAAAACTTTTCCTGAACATGTAAATTATAGAGTAGCCGAAGGAATATCAGCTTTATTTGTTTTAGGAATGTTAATATATTTATTCAAATTTTTTAAAGAAAAATCTATTAAAATTAAAAAGAAATTTAATTTTAAAGGAAGTTTTGAGAAACTTAAAAATAAAAAATTTCTTATTGGATTAGCTTTTGTAGCTTGTTTAAATTTTTGTCCTTCATTTGGAACGGCTCTAATGATAAAAGTAAGAGAAGTATTGCATGTAGATAAAATGTTTTTGGGATATTTAGGAGCGATGGGAACAGTTTTAGGAATAACAGGATATTTTATATATTATAAATGGGTTTATAAATTTTCTATGAAAAAATTGTTATATTTTATGATATTATTTACTACTATAAGCAATTTGTTTTATTTATATATTCCTAATAAATGGTTTTTATTATCCTATAATTTAATTTTCGGAGCGTTTGGAGGAATAACCTTCATGACGCTCCTTGCATTTTTTGTTAAAATTATTCCCTCTGGAAGTGAGGCATTAATGTATGCTCTTATTACAAGTGTCAATAATTTCTTTGCAAGAGGAGGAAATTTTTTGGGTGGGATAATATATGATAAAAACAGTTATGCTACTACTGTTGTTTTAAGTAGTGTATGTACATTTTTATGTATATTTTTTATTCCGTTTTTAGGGATAAAAAAGGAGAAATATGAAACCATTAATTAATGTATATATAATTGGAGACAATCATTTTAATCATTGGAATATTAATAAATATTGTAATAGAAAATTCAAATCTTTAGAAGAAATGAATAATATTATGATAAATAATTGGAACAAAACTATCAGAGAAAAAGATTTAATTATTAATTTAGGAGATATGATTTTTACAAAAGGAAAAAGTGAAGAAATTTTTAAAATTATAAAACAATTAAAAGGAAGAAAAATATTGGTAAGTGGAAATCATGACCGTAAAAGTTATTCGTGGTATTTAACTCACGGTATAGATTTTATATGTGAAAGATTTGTTTGGTATTATAATAATAAAAAAATATTATTTATTCATAATCTACATAAAGCAAGATTATGTGATTTAAAAAATTTTGATTATATAATTCATGGACATACACACAATAAAGGAAGAACGATACATAGAAGAAAAAATTGCAAGATTATTAATGTATCTGTAGAACAGATAAATTATACTCCTTTATTATTGGTAAGTTTATTACATAGAGTTAGATAATTGGAGGATAACGATGAGAAAAAATAAAATAGAATTATTAAAAAAATTAATAGAAATTCCTTCTCCATCTGGATTTGAAAATAATTTAGCTGGATTTATTAAAAAAGAATTATTAAAATATCTACCTAAAACTAAAGTTGTAATTGATTCTCAAAATAATGTTATAACTAAAATAGAAGGGCAAAGAAAAGGTATAATTATGATAGATGCTCATTTAGACGAAATAGGTTTTATTGTTACAAATGTAGATAGAAATGGATTGATTAGCTTACAATATATTGGAGGAGGAGATAAACAAATTTTAAGTGCTAGAAATTTAAATATTTTAACTGGTAGAGAAACAATAAACGCTGTTGTAGATAGAAAACATTCTCATTTAATTAAAGATGAAGACGATGAAAAAATAAATAACATTTATGAAGCTCAAATTGATATTGGAATAAGAGGAAGAAAACACGTTTTAAGAAAAATTAAAATAGGAGACCCTATAGTTTATCAACCTGGATTTAGACTATTATCAAATGATAAAAATCAAGGACAATTTATTACAGGATATGGATTTGATGATAAAAGTGGATGTTTTATTTTAATAGAGACAATTAAAGAAATAATTAAAACAAGAAAAAAACCACAATATACTTTATTGTTTACTTTTAGTTCTCAAGAAGAAACAGGAAAAACCAAAGCCAGACCTTTAGTTTATAAACATAAACCAGAATTATTTATTGAAGTTGATGTTACTTTTGCTACAGATTACGCTGATGAAGAATTGGATAGAGAAGTTGGTAAATGTGAATTAGGAAAAGGAATAGTTCTTTATAGAGGAGTAGATATTCATAATGAATCTTTAAGATTATTAAGAAATATCGCAATTAAAAATAAATTAAAAGTACAACATCAAGCTTCTGTAGGAAACATAGGATATACTTCTACAGAAATAACTGATATATGTAATAAAGCGGTTATTTTGGGAATACCTTTAAGAAATATGCACTCTCCTGTAGAAATAATTAATACAAAAGATTTAACTTATGGAACACAACTTTTAAAACATTTTTGTTTAAGTAAAGAGTTAAGGAGGATTTTAAAATGATTAATGCAGATGGAAATAAAGGAATGGAAAGAGGAATTCACGAAATAACCTATATTTCTCGTTTAGAAAATAAGATTAAAAATCTAAAAAATCTTTTAAATGAAAAATGGAAAGAAGAATTTAAAGCTTATTTATATTTTAACGAACCAGTTGGATATGTAGGAA
>Ga0209635_10002773_pt1 | contig 13537 bp, 14 predicted proteins | sample DeeMarSWOR230_32_FD_187463 | JGI IMG/M metagenome (GOLD analysis project Ga0209635, IMG submission 187463) | Marine sediment microbial communities from White Oak River estuary, North Carolina - WOR-2-30_32 (SPAdes) (version 2) | ecosystem: Environmental > Aquatic > Marine > Intertidal zone >...
CAGGAATAGATTTAATTAAGACACTGTCAGCTAATGTCGTTCCGCCTTGAACTAATGCGGAATACCCACCTATTAAGTCAACATTAACATCTTCAGCTGCTTTGTCTAATAAAGAAGCGAGTTTCATACCAACGTCAAGATCTTCATCGATTGCTGGAGCAATTATACATGAGACAGGCGTCACGGTTAGCCTTTTATTGACAATGGGTATACCATATTTTTCCTCAAGCTCAATGGCTTTAGCCACAAAATCTTTTGAAGTATCAACTATCTTTTCATAAACGTTCTCACAAAGAATATCTGTTGTTGGATTTGAGCAATCTAATAGTGAGACCCCTAACGTAACCGTCCTAATGTCTAAATTTTCTACGCTAACCATTTTTATTGTCTCAATAATTTCCTTCGGACTTAACAATAGAATCTCCTCTAGATTCGATGCATGCTACTGAATAGGTTTTCATGCTGGACTAAAATTTTCACTCCGATTTCATTTGCTTTAATGTCTAGTTGCTCTTTTAGTTCCTTCAAAGAAATATTTGAATTCGTTATATCAACTATCATTATCATAGCGAAGTATCCTTGTAGAATTGTCTGACTTATATCCTCAATGTTCACGTTGCTTTCCGCTAAGATCTGTGAAACTCTTGCTACAATGCCGGTTCTGTCCGCCCCCAAAGTAGTAATAATGAGGCGTTCTTTTTTCATCTTTCAACCTCAATTATTGTTCATGTTTAAATCAAAAAGGAGGAATGATTTAATCATTGATTTTAAATTATCTTTGTTTTTTTTCAATACTAAAAATTGGAAAATGAAAACTCATTATTAATTTTTCTAATAAAATAAGGAAGGAATAGCTCACTTCTAATTTAAATTCATTAAAATTAGCTAACAGGTAAATATTGTTAAATTCAGAACTTCAAACTTAAATAAATTTGACACACAGATAAGTCAGGTAGGTTGTGATATGAGCTCTTCCTTTAAGGGAGTGGCTTTATTAATTAATTATCAAAAATTGAATCGACATAGTTTCAACGTTTTAGTGGGAGCTATAGAAACGAAAGAATGCTTAGACGAACTACCCATTTATTTTGCTCGAAACACGACTGAACTAAAAACTCAAACTCAGAAACTTGTTAAGAGATTTGAGAAGGTAATAGTGGCTTTTTCATTGATGACTTGCCAGATTTTTGAAGTGGAAAACGTCGTTAGTATTTTAAAAAAAATCGGTGGATCAAAAGTAGTACTAATAGCTGGAGGTCCACATTCCACAGGGGATCCAATAGGTACGCTAAAAATGGGTTTTGACATTGTTGTTCGAGGTGAAGGCGAAGAGGTTTTTCTCAATTTCATTAAGAGGATAGTATCCAATAGTAATTATTTATTGTTGCGAGGAATCACATTCTCGCATGGAGGAAAATATATCTCAAATTCGCCTCCCAAAAAAATTGATATTAATCATTATCCACCCTTTGCTATAAAACATAACAAATTTGGTCCAATAGAAATCTCGCGTGGCTGTCCTTGGACGTGTCATTATTGTCAAACACCATTTATCTTTGGAACGAAAGTAAGACATAGAAGTGTCTCGAATGTTTGTAAATGGATTAAAACTATGAAAAAGATGAGTCCGCTTGACATCAGATTCGTTTCTCCAAACGCCTTCATGTATGGTTCAAAAGATGGGAAATCAGTAAATGTGGATAAGATTGAAGAATTATTGAGATCAGTAAGACAGATTTTGGGGAATGAGGGACGAATTTTTTTTGGAACATTTCCATCAGAAGTGAGACCAGAAGCTGTAACAAAGGAAACAATTGAACTGGTAAAGCATTATTGTGACAATGACAACTTAGTAATTGGCGCTCAATCCGGTAGCGAACGAATACTTGAACTTATCTGCAGAGGGCATGGAGTTGATGAGGTTCGACAAGCTGTAAAACTCACCATAGACTCTGGTCTTAAGGCAAATGTTGATTTTATTTTTGGTTTACCGCATGAAAAAGAAGAGGACACGATACTAACCTTAAATTTGGTAAAAAAATTAACTGGTATTGGAGCGAGGATTCACGCGCATACGTTTATGCCACTACCAGGTACACCGTTCAAGAATATGCCTCCTGGAAAAATCGAGCTAGAAATCAAGAGAGAAATGGAGAGATTAATCTCGGTGGGAAAACTTTACGGGCGATGGCTTACTCAAGAGAAAATAGCTGGACGTTCCAAAAGAGAGTTTACGTAAATCTCCTTCTTTATTTGAATCAAATAATATTTGATTGATTGTGTGAGTCATTAAAAAGGAATCATGAATTTTCTTATTCTCCTTTAATAAACACGCTTTGGATTGGGGAGTGATAAAGTAAAGGAGTGTCTATATTGTGGGAATAAATCTTTTAGCGTTAAAACCGTATATTGTTACTGCGGAGCTGGGTTAGTAGAGAATGGAGATTACTTAAGAAAAGAAGGTGAGAGTCAATGATAGTTCTGCTAGCTAGATCTCTTTCTTTGCGTCCTTCAAGTCTTCAGTTAATCCTTTTAGCGTTTTAAAAAGTGGTGCTACTTGGGGCATTGTCCGATAAGGTTCAAAGAGTTGCTCTGAGTCCTTAATCATTTTTAATGCCAAATCTATGTTCTCAGAGGAGGGATCTTTTATGAGGTTTTTTAATTGAGCGAGATTTTTTAAAATCTGCGATACTTCTGAGGCATAACCAACGTAAGGTCTTATTGCTGATTCCAACTGATTTATCTTTGCAAGAGCGTTTTTTATCGTCGTCACAATGTTTTCCTCCAAATCGATGTATGTTAAGTTTTAGAACTATATATTTTATTATGTGAAAAAGAATCATTGAAAAGGTTAACTCAGATCCCTTTTAAAAGATGAAAAGAATTATCTCATTGAAGAAGTGATTAAAAGCAAATATTATGTTTAAAGTTTGATCAAAACTTAAACTAATAGAAAGCCTATTCAATGTGGAGACGCTCAAATCGAGAAGAACATAAGAAGAAAAAACGCAGGGAGTCCATGAAGAGTGCTGAAACTAATGAGTGAAAAGTCTGAAATCATCATAGGGTTAGAGACTCATGTTCAGTTGACGAATTTAAAGACCAAGCTTTTCTGTGATTGTTCAACTGATTATCGAGGAAAGAGACCGAATACCCATACTTGCCCTGTCTGTTTAGGCTTGCCGGGAACTCTTCCTGTTTTGAATGGTAAGGCAGTAGAGGATGCTGTGATGGTGGCTTTAGCTCTTAACTCTAAGATCCAAGAACGAACGCTCTTCTTCAGAAAAAATTACTTTTACCCTGATATGGCAAAGAATTATCAGATATCTCAATATGATAAGGCTGGCGGAGTTCCCATCGCCATCGGAGGCTTCGTGACAATGCAAGTAAATCATCATGAAAAGATAGTGAGAATAAGAAGGCTTCAATTAGAAGAGGACCCTGCTAAACTGGTCCACCTTGGACCAATAGACCTCTCACCGTATACGCTCATCGATTATAATAGAGCTGGAATTTCCCTTTTAGAGATAGTTACTGAACCTGATATTGCGACAGCTCAAGAAGCTAGACTATATCTTCAAAAATTGCAATCAATACTTGAACACCTTGGCGTTTCAAATAGTAGACTTGAGGGGTCTATGAGATGTGATGCTAACATATCTATGGCTGGTAGGAATCGAGTTGAAGTGAAAAACATCTCATCATTTAAAGAAGTTGAAAGAGCGCTTAACTTTGAGATCATACGGCAAAAGAATCTTGTACTGAAAGATCTTGAGGTGAAAATGGAGACTAGGCACTGGGATGAGACTCGAAGAGTAACTATCTCTCTTAGAACAAAAGAGAGTGAGGAAGACTACAGGTATTTTCCTGAACCAAATCTCCCTCCAGTAATACTGAGTGAGGATTACATTGATAATATTAAAAAAATGATGCCTGAACTCCCGGACAGTAGAAAAAAGAGATTAATACGACAGTACAGATTGCCTCCTTATAATGCAGCTGTGATAACCAGCAGCAAGTATTTCGCTGATTTTTTTGAAGAAGCCATAAAGTTTCATCGCGATCCTAAGAAAGTTAGTAATTGGATGATGACAGACCTTTTAAAAACACTTCATGATCAAAATGTAGAACTTGAGGACTCTAAAATTACTCCTAAAAAATTAGCAGAGATGATTCATCTAATAGACGAGGGCATAATCAGTGGTAAGATCGCGAAGAAAATACTTCCACGGATCGTTGAAACTGGACAATCCCCAAAAGAAATCGTGAAGCGCTATGAGTTAACCAGAATAACTTCAAGAGAGAAGATTAAAGATTTGGTGGAAGAGGTTTTCTCGAAAAATGGGAAAGCGGTTCAGGACGCTTTACAAGACGACAGCGCAGTTAATTATTTAATTGGTCAACTTATGAAGCTATCGAGTGGAAGGGTTGACCCTTTGATAGCTAACCTAATAATTAGAGAAAGCTTGAAAGAGGCTAAAAATAAGGGCAATTTCGAGTCATCACGATGATTTTTCGGCTTTTCTCGCATGTGTGAGGTATCCCGTATGACCTATCATTAAGGTTTCGGGTCTAGTTTCTCCTTTCTTCACTTTTATCCTTCTCACTATGCTTTCAACAGTCTCAATGTTAACAAATCCAGATTTTTCTAAGGCTTCTACTAACTGTATCACTTGCTCAATAGTTGGACTGAAAGAAACTAAACATCCGCTCCCCTTGAGAGCATTGAAAGCATTTTCAACCACTAACCAGGGTGTGGCCATATCTAAAACTATGCTGTCAATATCTGTCTCTTCTATGCCTGAAATGATATCACTCGTTTTAAGAACAACCCACTCTATTAATCCAGTTCTGAGGATGTTCTTCTCAGCCCTTTCCCTGAACTCCGACCTAAGATCATAGCTATAAACACATCCTGTAGGTTTAACAAAATGAGCGAGTACTGAGGTAAGGGCCCCACTTCCTGTGCCTGCTTCAACAACTCTTGAACCAGGCCCTATTCCTGCGTAACGTACTATAAGTGCAGCGTCTTCTGGATAAACTATCTGTGTTGCATGACCCATCTTACGGACATGATCAAATATTGTTGGTTTTAATATTATGAATTCTGTACCGAGCTGAGTTCTTACGCGCTTTCCGAAAAACTCACCGATTAACTCCTCAAGATTAATGTATCCTCTATGAGTGTGAAAAATTTCTTTTTTAACTTTAACAAGAAAACTTTTCCTATTGTTCAAAAAAAGAAGAATGTCATCGCCTTCCTTAATCGTTTCTTTTTTGGAGTGTTCTTTATTTTTCTTCGAGGTCTTTCACTCTCCCTACCTCAACGAGCTCAAGAACATCGGAGGGAATTAATGTTTGGAATCCACAGTTTGAACAGTTCCAACCCCTGAGCGTTTCTCCACTAAATTTCATGGGTGGCATTTTCCTTTCTATTACTGTAGCACCACAAACCTGACACTCAGGAAGCCTGAGTTCAGCCAGCCAAGCTCTTTCAAGATCCTCTCTAGTTTTTCGGTCATACGCGTCGAGAAGGTATTTACCAATGTGTGAAGCAATCAAATGAAATGTTGTTTCATATAATTTTTCAATATCTTTCTCTCTAATCCAAGCACTACTACCTACATCGTCATTTTTTTCCAAGTCAAGCCAGAAGTATTCAACTCCTGATAAATCGCAGGCGTCTCTAATAGCGAAAGAGACTATCAAAGGGTCAAGTAAAATCTTCATTTTTTTTGGAGCTCGTGAGACCACTTCCTCGAAAAATCCTCTTTGAGTAGAGGTTAATATTCCAGTATGGAATTCATAGAAAGGTATGAAACCTTCAGTTTTTAAGATATTTTCAGCGAAAGTGTAAGATTTTGATTGAAGAGAAAGTGATGAAGCTATTTCTGATGGGTACGATTCAACCATAACAATCTTAACCTTATCGTCGTCACTCATCTACTTGACCTCAATTGTTTTGGTGTAATAAAGGCTCACCTAAAAACAATTGGGTTCTATAAATACAAAACTGAAAAAGGGAAGATTGAAATGCAGATATTGAATGAGTAACTACTACTTATATCGATCTCGGCGCTTTCTTCTAGCCCTCTGCTCTCGCCGCTTTCGTTTTTTCATGGACTTCTTACTTCGATGCTTCCTTGCCATAAAGGACAACCCATGTCATGACGGATAGTGTCTTAAACAAAAAGATTTCGAATATTATTATCAACGTGAAATTTGTTATCTAGATTTTATAAATTTTGGTATTAATCTATCTCTACGTAGCGATATACATTCTTTATACAGATATTTCGGATTATGCTCGTAAATTGTATTATTAAATCTTTGAATATTAGAAAGTTACTTTGAGTCACCTTCGTTAACCATTGCCCAAGAAGGAACGGTGATTGCTAGTTCGATTAAAGCCACAGATAACCAACCATAAGTAAACGAATCAGTTATGTCAACAATCCATCCTAGTAATAATGGAAATGCTGATCGAATTATTCCAGATATCAAACCTTGGAGAGCAATAGATGATCCTACTAGGTCAAGTGGCGCTAATTCTGCTCCCCAAATGCTACCTGAAGCGCCCCACATCGCCCTAGTGAAACTGAGGAGGAAGAAGATCAATCCTATAATATATATTGAGGTGTTTCTTGGAATAACAACCAAAGTAAGGCATATTAATCCTTCAAATAGTGCTGATGGAACACAGCTCAATTTTCTCCTTCCTTTGAAAATTCTATCATTAATAATTCCACCAAGCGGTCTAAACATGCCTGCTAGAGACCAGGTCATCATGATCGCTGCAGCAACCATCGGTTCTAATCCAAGTTCAGTACGTAGATAGGTGATTCCCCAAGCTGTAGCCATCGTCATCGTCCCATTTGAAGCAGAAAATCCAATGTGTGCTAACATTACATTCCTGTTTTTGACGAGACTACCGATACCGCTCAACCGTTTTAACACGCTACCAGAATTAACAGTGCTTTTTTGAACAGATTTTGGTGCGTTATATAGGAATCTTAAACATATACCAACAAGTACTACTATAACACCTGATATAAAGAGCATAATACTCCAAGAATAACCAACCGTATCTATTAGGTAAGTTGCAAGAGGCGTAAAGACAAAGGGAACAAGACCAAGACACATTATCGCTATTCCATTTGCTGTAGCTCTCTCAGATTTAGAGAACCAATCCATTGTTGCCTTTTGTCTAAAAATGTTTTGAGAGGGAACAATAAGTCCAATAAAGAACATAATCGCCAAGATTAAAGTATAATTACTCATAAACCCGATAGAAAAGACGATAAATCCGAGGATGATTGCGATATAACCGTAAAGGTTGTTCACACCGATCTTATCGATAAAAGCCCCCCAGAGCATTATTGTTATCATACCAGAGAGAGAAAACACAGTTAAAATCAATCCACCTTGAGTCCGAGTAATACTCAAACTGTCAATGAAGGTGGGCATAATAGGCCCCCATAGCGAGCTTATCCCCATAATTGAAAAATTAGCTGCTGTCAATAAAGCGATTATCAACCACTTGTACCTGCTAGAAGTTTCGTCCTCCATAATGTTATGCTCCTCTTTCGTTCTTTTTCTCCTGCAATTTCCTATACTCTTCTTTAATATTGCTTACCTTTAATACGGCTTCCAAGATTTTTGTCGCTACAACTTCTTGGCATTGTGTCGAATCAACTATTAAGACATCCGATCTAGAAGCGTACATATCTAGAAATATTGACCTTACCTTAGTCAAAAACCTTAATCTCTCAAAGAAATCAGGTTTACTTTTCCGAGTTTCTATTCGCTCAACTGCAATTTTCGGTGGAAGATCGAGAATTATAGTTATGTCAGGTTTAGGCGCGATTTTCTCATTTTCAGATTCAATATATGCTGGTTCGAGTCCTCCAGCTCCCTGATAAGCAACACTTGACATGTAGTATCGATCTAGTATGACTGTCTGTCCCTTCTTCAAAGCAGGAATTATGTTCTTTTCAACATCTTCCTTTCTATCTAAAAAAAAGAGTTCAAACAGTTCTTTTGCTGAAGGAGCAGTTCCTCTTGCTGATAGCTCTTTAATCTTTTTACCCCATTTACCCTTGGTTGGTTCGCTAAGTATAATAGCATTATACCCCAATTTTTCAAGTTCTTCTTTGAGAATTTTTACATGAGTGGTCTTTCCTGAACCGTCAATGCCCTCAATTGCGATAAGCATGTTTTTCACCAATTATTAATTACTTCAGGATTAATATTCGATGGAAAAAACTAGTAAATAGAATTTATTGTAATAGGGGAATTTTAACAAAATAAAATTCATAACGCCCTTAACTCTTCAATGATCACACCATTAAAGCCACCGCTTTGAAAAGATTGGTCGATTTTTTTTATCACAAGACTTAAAATATCGAAGAGGGGGATTCGGCGTATTCCTTTAATATGAACTAGCATTATAACAATTTTTTTACTTAAAAATACATGACGGATTAAAAGTTGATCGGATCTCAATGGAACCTTCTTTCCTCCACGGTCATAATGATAGGATATTGTAATTTGGAAATCAATAAATCTTTGAGAAGATATTGATGAATGGGTAAACTTTTTAGCAATCTCTTCATTTAGGCGCATGAACACTGTACCATATCCAACGTCTACGATACATCCTCGTTTACCTGAAAAGGAAACTGGTCTACCGGATACGCTTAAAGAAAAATCTTCTTTTAAGCCATTTAATGTGTATAATGCTTCTACTACTAACTTCCTAACATGGATTTTAGGGACATCATGTTTTAAAAGCGCTTTTCCGTGAATGGTGAATGGAAATTCATCTATGACTCCGAGGATGGGGTAATTCTTGTCCTTATTAGAATAAGCGTCCTTGTCTTTTCTAATTGGAGTCATTACTATTAGTATATGATAAAGGAAATTAAAAGAATAATGATTAATAATTTTAAAGGGTATGCTTTAAAAAAAATAGAAAGGGTTCTGGTTTTATTAGGAAGCTCTCTCTAGCATTCCTTCCCAGTATTTAGTCGTTCTCGACTGCCATGCCTCGATCTGTTCGGGTGTTAAGTGTCTGAATCTGCCCTGTACCTTCAGGTACTCTGCTACGGGTAGAACCTCCTTAGGCTTGTAGTTCAGTTTGAAATCGCCCTCCTCAACCTCGAAGAGGGGCCAGATACCTGTCTGAACTGCCAGTCTTGCGACTCTTATCGCTAGTCCTGAATCGTATCGCCAACCTGTAGGACAAGTATTCAACACCTCTATGAAGGAAACTCCCTTCTTTTCAACAGTGCTGATTTGTTGAGCCTTCTTGATCTTGTTTACAAAGTCACGAGTGTAAGCGACTGAAGCCTTTGCGACGTATGGTGCTCCAGTAGCTTCCACGATTTCACACATGTCTTTATTCCATACACTCTTGCCCTTGTTTACGCTGCCTACAGGAGTTGTGGTTGTCCAAGCCCATCTAGGAGTAGCACCACTTCTTTGGATACCAGTGTTCATGTATGCTTGGTTGTTTTGACAGACCCAAATAATTGGTTCTAATCTTTCAACCGCACCCGAAAGCGACTGGTTTCCTATGTCATAAGTGCCACCGTCTCCCGCTACAACTAACACATTGGTATCATTCATACCAAACTTCTTGAGTGCTCGGGCAGCTCCCGATGCTGTTGCTGCAGCTGACGGAAATTGTGTCCCTGTACGTGGACATCCGATTATACCTGACCATCCACCACAAGATGCGGGTATGGTCACAATCGTGTTCTGTCCAAGCGTGTCTAACGCAGTCCTAGCAATTAATACCATAGGGCAGCCTTGACAAGCTGCTGTTGGAGGTATTGTTACTCTTTGAACGCCTCTTTCAACTGTTGCTAAACTCATATCTAATCATCTCCCTCTCTTGATTTTCCTATTTCTGGGGCCCAAATCAGTTTCTTTTTGACTACACCAGTCTTAGCTGCTTCAAGAACAGCATTAGCAACATATGTTAATTCTGGAACAGTAACGTCTGTACCACCAAGACCTAAAGCTGCGTCTACAACCAATGGTCTTTTTGGCATATCATATAATGCTGCTTTCAAGTCTCCACAGATCATGCCTTGCCCATGTCCGGGTATCTCGTGTCTCTCGCAGACGCCTACAGCTTTAATGTCTTTTAGTGCTTCACGAAGATCTTCTGCAGGGAAGGGTCTGAAAGCCTTTAGTTTGATTAATCCTATCTTTTCGCCTTTAGCCTTAAGATCTTTAATGACCTGTCTAGCAGTACCAGTTAGTGAGGAGTGTGCTATTAAAGCTGTTTCAGCTCCATCGAAGTCGATTAGTTCTATTCGACCGTTGCCATATTTTCGTCCAAAGGCCTTACCAAAGTCTTCGTTGACCTCTTTGATGACCGACTTTGCGTTTTCCATTGCCTGTTCGTGTTCCATTTTCATTTGAGGCACGCTTCTCGCGACGCTTATTACTGGATTAGAGGGGTCAACTCTACCCCAATAAGGCTCATACTCAGGTAGAAACGCGTCTACATCTTCTTGATCAGGCATTAAGACTGTTGACCCGGTATGAGAAGTGACGTATCCATCATAACAGACAAATAGAGGCAGTAAAACGCGGTGATCTTCAGCTACTTTAAAGCCTTGAATGAGCGTATCCATAACCTCTTGAGGCGTCTCGCAAAAAAGCATTATGATGCCTGATTGAGATTCAGGAGTAATATCTGTTAAGTCTGGGTATAGGCTAACATGTGATCTATCTGGAACCGCCATAACTAAGGGTGTTCTATCAACTGCTACTTGTTGCATGTTCTCATGCGCGTACATCAAACCAGGTCCACATGTTGCTGTGAAAACTCTGGCACCCAACTGTCCCGCGCCTCTGGCAACTGCTAAACAACTGTGTTCACCTTCAACTTCGACATATTCAGCATCGAGTTCGCCATCAGCTACATACTCTGCAATTTTTTCGGTCACTGGTGATTGAGGTGTGATAGGATATGCTGGGATAACCTGTGGTTTACACACCTTAACTGCGTAAGCAGCTGCATCATTTCCGGTTATAAAATCTACTTTTCCTTTTGCCATTTTTTATCTTTCCTCCCTTTCAAATGATATCGCGTTGACTGGACATTCGGTAGGGCATATACCACATCCTTTACAGATATTGTAGTCTATGACTGGCCCTTCATCTGTCTTCTCAATGCATCCATCTGGACAAAAGTTAACACATGTCCAGCATTTTATACACGTATCATAGTCGATTTCAGGTTTAAATACACGCCACGCCCATGCTCGTGCTGCCTTCTGCCTTGTCTTGATCAGTTGATCGGTTAGAGGAGCTCTTCCCATCGATTTCCATTCGTATTTCTTTTCACTCATTACGATTAGAACTCCTTTATTGCAGTTTGATCGTAAGACATCTGACACGCTGCTATGTTAGACTGATGAAATCTAGGAGGTAACACATGTCGAATGCCATCGAAGAGGAAATCTAGCTTCAGGAAACCCGTCATATTACAAAATGAGCCTAGGATGGCTGTGTTTGTAATAGGAGCTCCAATTGTTTTAAGTGCGATACCCGTAGCATCAACCGTTGCTAGCCTGCCAAGGTTCACACCGGCTTTCTTATAGATTTCATCAATTTCATCGAACGACTTATTTGTGTTCAGAATTGCGAAACCATTATCCTTCATGCCTGCTGCCACAACTTCGGGAGTAGTAGCTAATATCGGGTCCAAGACGAGAATGCCATCTGGCTCATAGACACGACTGGCGATGTAGATTGGTTCTTCATCCAGCCTTAGGAATACCTGTACAGGTGCACCTCGTCTCTCAAAGCCGTAGAATGGCAGTGCTTGAACGTATTTTCCTTCAAGACTGACTGCAACGCCCGCGATCTTACTTGATGTGACTGCTCCTTGTCCACCACGTCCATGTACTCTCATTTCAATCAAATTTTTTTCCACCTATTTTGAATATTTTTTCCAAAAATCCGCAATAAGAAGTGTCCCTAAAAGTTTTATTAAGCTTTCGTCTAAAAAAATGAAAGCAAGTTATGTGGAAAAAGAGATTAAAAAAATAATCTAAAAAAGGGAGATAATAAAGGTCTTTGAATCATTCAACCGAAGACGCGTTTCTCCTTGAGAGTATCATACTCTTCTTTAGTATATCCTAGTAGCTTTGTTACTATCTCTTCATTGTGTTCCCCGAGCAAAGGTGATGGAGCGGTTACTACTCCAGGAGTCTTTTCAAACTTTACTGGAAAATTAGGTTGCTTTATAGACCCAGCTTTCGGATGCTCAACAACAATTATACCATTTCTTGCTTGAACATGAATGTTGTCTTCTACTTCTTCTGGCTTAAGAACCGGAGCGCAAGGAACGCCCCCTTCTTCGAATGTTTCTAAAACCTCACTAACGGGTCTCTGACCAACCCATTCATCTATTGGCTCTCTGCTTTCGATTTCCTCCATACCTATGATCTGCTTTAATCGGTCAAAGATGTTTCCTCTCGGTGCTCCGACTACGACCCAGCCATCTTTAGCTTTTACTCTTCCGTAAAGACCTGTAAAAGACCTCTGTTGAATGTCTAACAATTCCTCTCTAGTAAGCTTGACGTTTGAGTACGTTACAATAGAGGGGCATTGAGCCATCATTACATCAACTTGAGAGACGTCAATCATCTGTCCTTCACCGGTTTTATCCCTGTGCATGAGCGACCCCATTATTCCTATGACCGCCCATAGTGCAGGGGTTAGATCTCCTGGCGCGTCACATGTACGTATTGGTGGTCCATTAGGATCCTCATCGTATCCTGTCTGGTACATTATACCACTCATTGCTTGTCCAACTATGTCAAAAGACCTTCTTGGAGACCACGGTCCTGTTTGGCCATAACCTGAAAGTGCTGCGTAGATAATCTTAGGGTTTACGCTCTTCAGAACATCATATCCTAATCCCATGCGATCCATTGTTCCAGGGCTAAAATTTTGAATAACAACATCAGAGACTTTTAAAAGGTCAAAGTAAACTTTTTTTCCCTCTTCTGAGCGAAGGTTTAGGGTAAGGCTCTTCTTGTTTCGATTTAAGTACATAAAGATCGGGTTCTCTCCACCAATCGCTGTATCTGGTCTAGGCATCCTCATCATCTCGCCCCAAGGAACCTCAACTTTAATGACTTCTGCGCCCATACTGGCTAATTGCATTGTAGTGTATGGTCCAAACCATACGTGTGTCATGTCAAGAATTCTTACTCCATCAAGTATTCCCATAGTAAAATCCTCGTTAAATAAATTTGTAAATTAGTTATCTCGACTAATTTCAATTATTTAATATTAAACTTATTGATATTTATTCGTATTCAGCATTTATAACAAATGTAATGTCTTCAGCTATCTTGTTACCGATTCCATCTACGTTTTGAAGCTCGCCCTCAGAAGCGTTGAAGACTTGGCGAACACTTTTGAATCTTTTCAGCATGGCTTCAGCTAGCGATGATCCGATGTGAGGGAGTCCTGAGACGATAAATATCTGTTGACTTGAAAGGTC
>Ga0209635_10002777_pt1 | contig 13527 bp, 11 predicted proteins | sample DeeMarSWOR230_32_FD_187463 | JGI IMG/M metagenome (GOLD analysis project Ga0209635, IMG submission 187463) | Marine sediment microbial communities from White Oak River estuary, North Carolina - WOR-2-30_32 (SPAdes) (version 2) | ecosystem: Environmental > Aquatic > Marine > Intertidal zone >...
ATACCCATGAGATCCTTTAACCACGTCAAAAGCGCAGAGAGAATCATTTATGGTCTAATAGCTTATGTCTTAAATCAATCCCAGGATGTGCCTAAACACGAATTTACACAATTAGCTTGACAGTATGGGATTATCATCGTTGATAAGTTTATGTTGACAAACGGTAGTTTGGTTACTATACTTACCTCATAAGCAAAATGGACTTTCTCCTCTCCTGGAGTAAAAAATGGAATTTATAGCTGATTTTCACGTGCATTCCAAATACAGTCGAGCCACCTCCAAAGAAATGGATGTGGAGAACATGGCTCGATGGGCTAGTCTGAAAGGTGTTGGCTTACTGGGAACCGGTGACTTTACCCATCCTTTTTATTTTGCCGAGTTGAAACAGAAATTACAGCCCACAGGCTCTGGGCTTTTCATTTTGAAAAAGGAATTCAAAAAGTCAACAGGTAATTCCTCGCAAAACGAAGTTCAGTTCATGCTCACCACCGAGGTGAGCAACATGTTTCAACAGGGTGAATCGGGCAGAAGGGTGCATACCATGATCTTTGCCCCCAGTTTTGAGGTGGTGGAAAAGATAAATGAGGAGCTTTCTCAATACGGGAAATTGGGCTCCGACGGCAGACCCATCTTCGGATTTCCCACCAAAGAGCTGGTGGAGATAATCACGGACATCACAGACGAGTGTTTCATCGTGCCAGCTCATGCCTGGACCCCCTGGTTTTCTGTGTTTGGAGCTAATTCCGGTTTTGATTCCATAGAAGAGTGTTTTGAAGAGCAAACTAAACACATTTCTTGCATTGAGACCGGCTTATCTTCTGATCCTCAGATGAACTGGCGGTTCTCTGCATTGGATAAGATTGCCCTAATCTCCAACTCCGATGCGCATTCTCCTAATCGCATCGGCAGGGAGGCGAATGTGTTTGATTGCGAAAAAGGCTACAAGGAGATAATAAAGGCTATCAGAACCAGGGATCAAAACAAATTCCTCTCCACCATAGAATTTTTTCCGGAGGAGGGAAAATATCATTATGACGGACACCGAAACTGTGGGATACTCTTTTCGCCATCCGAATCCAGAAAGAATAAAAATATCTGCCCGGTATGCGGCAGGAAATTAACCGTGGGGGTGATGCATCGGGTGGAGAGCTTAGCAGATCGACCAGCGGGATTTATACCAGAAGGAGCTATCCCCTGCAAACATCTCATCCCCTTACAGGAGATAATCGCAGAGGCCTTAAATCAAGGCGTTGACACCAAGGGAGTGCAAAATGAATATCTCAGGCTGGTTTCCATCTTTGGCTCTGAGTTTAGAATACTGCTTGATCTTTCTTTAGAGGAATTAGAGAAATCCACTCCACCTAAGATTCTTGAAGGGATTAAAAGAGTGAGGGAAGGAGATTTGCAAATAACTCCCGGCCATGACGGAGTATATGGCAAAATTCAGATTTTTGCAGAAAAGGAGAAAGAGCCCACCGAGCAGTTGGGATTGTTTTAATTTTTCACAACTCCTGAAAGGAATTTCCGGTTCGGACAGAGGTAGCATCCCTGTCCGCCCAGACGGGCGGTCGCCTGACCGTAACGAGGCAGGGGTGCAACCCTTACCCTAAGGGAGGGGGACTTCTTATTTTGAACATCACCATTGAGAAATGCCGATGATGATTAGCCGATTGACAGGGCTGAGTGTCCTGCCTATGAATTATAGGCGATTTTTTCTTCGTAGGGGCGAGAATTTATCCCGCCCTGAATATGGGCTTTTAAACAGTTTAATTGTTGCGTAAGTGTAAGAAAAAGCGTATATTTACTTCATCTCCTATCTCCCCCTCTCCACAGAGTGGAGAGGAGGACAGAAGGGGGAGAGGTTAGTGAGGCAATAAAACTATGGCTATGGAAAGAGAAAAGATCGTTCCGGTATATATCGAGGAGGAGATGAAATCCTCCTACATCGATTACTCCATGTCGGTAATCACTGCCCGCGCCTTACCTGATGTGAGAGATGGGCTCAAGCCCTCCAACCGGCGAATTTTAGTGGCAATGAATGATCTCAATTTGGCTCCGGGGAGACCGCATCGTAAGTGCGCCAAGATCGCAGGCGACACCTCAGGGAATTATCATCCCCATGGTGAGCAGGTGGTTTATCCCACCCTGGTGCGGATGGCACAGGATTTCAATATGCGGTATGTTTTGGTCGATGGACAGGGGAATTTCGGCTCCATTGACGGAGATGCTCCCGCAGCTATGAGATACACGGAGGCAAGACTTGCACCACTGGCCATGGAAATGCTGGAAGATCTGGAGAAGGAGACGGTCAACTTTGTCCCCAACTACGATGAGACCAGGAAAGAGCCGATGGTACTTCCCAGCAAATTCCCCAATCTCATCTGTAACGGCGCAGCCGGCATTGCTGTGGGAATGGCGACTAATATCCCCCCCCACAATTTAACCGAGCTGGTGGATGCACTTTCTGCTTTGATCGACGATCCGGAACTTGAGGATGAAAAGCTTTTGGATTATATCCCGGGTCCGGATTTCCCTACCGGAGCAATTATTCAAGGCAAAAGAGGTATTGTGGAGGCATACAGAACCGGTCGGGGCCGAGTTATCCTTAAAGCCCGGGTGAATGTGGAAAAACAGAAAAGCGGCAGGGAGAGCATAATAATCACCGAGATACCTTACCAGATCAACAAATCTAATCTTCTGGAGAGGATCGCTCAACTGGTGCGGGATAAGCTTATTGAAGGAATCTCCGACTTAAGAGACGAATCGGACCGGGATGGGATGAGGATTGTGGTGGAGCTTAAAAGAGATGCTCAGACGGATGTGGTGCTAAATCAGCTTTTCAAACACACCCAGATGCAGACCACCTTCGGGGTGATCATGTTAGCTTTGGTGGATGGACAACCCAGGGTTCTGACATTAAAAGAGATGCTTAGCCTTTTCCTTGAGCATCGACATGAAGTGATCACCAAAAGAACTCAGTTTGAGCTGAACAAAGCAGAACACCGAGCTCACATCCTGGAGGGGCTGAAAATTGCTTTAGACCACATAGATGTGGTGATAAAGCTGATCAGAGCATCGAAAACTCCGGAAGATGCCAAAAACGGTTTGATGAAAAAGTTCAAACTCTCCGAGATTCAGGCTCAGGCAATTTTAGACATGCGTCTTCAAAGGCTCACCGGTCTGGAGAGAGAAAAGGTGGAGCAGGAATATCTGGACGTGATCAAGTTGATCGAAAAGCTGAAAGGTATCCTGGAAAGCAAAACCAAAAGGATGAACATAATCAAAGAGGAGCTTACCGGACTTAAGAAGAAGTATGGGGATGAGCGAAGAACCGAGATACTGGAAGAGGAAGAAGGGGAGTTCACCATCGAGGATCTGATTGCAGAGGAGGATATGGTAATAACCATCACTCACTCCGGATACATAAAAAGGCTCAGCGTCACCTCATATAGAAGGCAGAGCCGGGGCGGGAGAGGCGTTATCGGGATTGAGACCAAGGAGGAGGATTTTGTTGAGCACCTGTTCATCGCCTCCACCCATAACTACATTCTCTTCTTCACCCCCAAAGGAAGATGCCACTGGATCAAGGTGCACGAGATTCCGGTGGGAGGTAGATTGGCCAAAGGAAAGCCTATTGTGAACATGTTGAATTTAGGGGAAGAGGAAGGGATCGCCGCCTTTGTGCCGGTGAGGGAGTTTGATGATGCGCATTTTGTGGTGATGGCTACCCAGAACGGGGTAATCAAAAAAACTGTACTTTCTGCCTTCAGCAACCCGCGAAGGGGTGGGATCAACGCCATGAACATCCCGGAGAGTGATAATCTGATCGAAGCCAAGATCACCGACAGCACCTGTGACATCGTCCTGGCAACCACAGAAGGGCAGGCTATACGATTTCACGAGGATAAGGTTCGGGATATGGGAAGAGCCGCCTACGGGGTAAGAGGGATTACTCTGGCGAAAAATGATAAGGTTATCGGGATGGTGGTGGTAAAAAGAGATACCACCTTGCTCACAGTTACTGAAAATGGCTACGGCAAAAGAACAAATATCTCCGATTATCGGGTGACCAATCGGGGGGGTAAGGGGATAATCAACATAAAGACCACCCAGAGAAATGGAAAAGTGGTAGCCATAAAAGAGGTGGTAACCGAGGACGAGTTGATGCTCATCACTCAAAAAGGGATCATCATTCGTCAGCCGGTCAAACAGATAAACGTGATCGGTCGAGCCACCCAGGGAGTGAAACTGATAAACCTGGATACAAAAGACAAAGTAGTAGATGTGGCACGGGTGGTTAAAAGTGAAGTGAATAACAATAAAGACCAAAATATGACTGAGAAAGAAAGCTAACCGCCCATAGTCATAATTCTTTGATTGTCAGATGAATTCAAGTTGTGTTAATATATAGAGAAAAACTGGTGTGGCGGTGATTAAGAGCCAGAACCTAACTCAAGTTAGGTTCTGGCTCTTGTTATCCCATTTTGAAAAATTGTAGCGGAGACCTTCAGGTCTCCACTTCTGTTTTTTTGAAAAAAGATTTAGCTGACATGAAAGATTTTAACGGTTTTAAGATAGCCATACTTGTCCTATTATTCATTTTGATCCTTAAGCTGATTTTGAAGGGGTGGCAGAAGGTGGCAGTTTCCAGGAAAGGCGAGAAGTTCAAATTTCTTTTGACCAGATCACCTCTTTCACATGATGTCACCTGGCGCGATGTGAGGTATTCTGTTCTGGTGGTGGTCGATTCGGTCATATCTATCGTAATTTTGATCTGGGTGATGGATAAGCTGTTTTGACCTCTCCCCCTTAATCCCCTTCTCCATGAAATGGAGAGGGGTTCACCCTGAAGGGGACACAGGGGGTGAGGTAGTAAGTCCCCGTAGGCAGGGTTCATCCTGAAGGGCTTCCAGCCCCATGATTATTCAAATGATCTGGCGGGCAGGATGCCCGCCCTACGAACTGAGTTGGATGATGAATACAGAGGAAGACATCACTCTGAAGAAAGAGCAATTAAGAAACGAAATCTGGCATCTTTTGGAGGAAAAGAACGTAGCCATCTTTCCTTTGCCGATCAGAGGTCGGATTCCTAACTTTGTGGGGAGCGACAAGGCCGCCGATTTGGTTAGGACACTTCCGGAATGGAAAAAGGCTAAGATCATCTTCGCAAATCCGGATTCTCCGCAGAGGAAGATCAGGGAGTTCGCCTTAAGAGATGGAAAGATCTTAATCATGGCATCGCCTCGGCTGAAACATGGCTTCTTGCAGATTGATCCAGAAGACGTGAGAGGTATGGAGGAAGCCGCCTCAAGCATCAAAGGCGCGTTTAAGTATGGCAAGCCTGTTGAAAATCCCGCCACAGGCGGGAGCGGAGAAATGCCCAAACCGGATTTGATCATAAAGAGCTGTGTAGCTGTTGACCGTTCGGGCTGGAGATTGGGTAAAGGTGGAGGTTACGGTGACATTGAAGTGCAAAGCATTAAAGATGAATTCGGCGAAATCCCCGTTGTTACCACCGTTCATGCTCTGCAATTAGTTGAATCGGTCCCGCATGTAGATCACGACGCGAAAGTTGACATCATCGTAACCCCAGAGAGGATATACAGAATTCGAGACAAATAGAGACAAGCTGGAGTGTAAAGCTCCGCTGAGGAGGGATCTACGACTTCAGTTTTACTCACGACAATACTCCCTCCTCCTCGATGGGAGAGAATAGGGAGGGGGTGAATGCATGAGCAAGTGCTTATATCCTGCCTCCTTTTTTTAAAAATGCGGTTTTTAATCTTTTACTTTTCCCGTTACATTCTTATCTTCTAAAAAATGTGATGCTTTAGAACCAGATAGGAGTATCTGCTGAGATATGTTGAGTCCATCTCGCAAAGCTGAACTGTTCCTGCTTTTGTTGACCTTTATCTGGGGGACCACCTTCCCTTTAGTTAAGACCGCACTTTTCTTCTCCTCTCCTTTTGTTTTCTTAACCTTTCGATTTGGGCTGGCCACTCTGGCAATCTGGCTGATCTTTTCCAAAAAGATCTCTTTTAAAGATAAAGGTGTTCTCAAGGCTGGCGCAATAGTAGGGATTTTTTTGTTTTTTGGCTTTGCCTTTCAGACTATGGGCTTAAAGTACACTGCCGCCTCCAAATCAGCCTTTATCACCGGCTTGTTTGTGGTGATGATCCCTCCGCTCTCTTTTCTGATATTGAAAGAGAAGATCAGGATATTCTCCTTGATCGGAGTTATATTAGCTGTAAGCGGGCTGTATCTTTTGACTCGCCCCAAAGGTTCGGAGTTTAACTTAGGCGATCTTTTTACATTTTTCTGCGCAGTCTCTTTTTCCTTCCACGTGATCTTTGTGCAAATATACACTAAAAGATTTGATTTCCTAACGCTCACCTTCATTCAGATACTCATCACCACGGTTTTGACCCTTCCTTTCATGTCTGTATTTGAAGAGATCAAGCTGGTTTATCATCCCCAGCTGATTTTAGCAATCTTAGTCTGTGCCATACTTGCCACTGCTCTGGCTCTTTGGATTCAGAACCGGATGCAGAAAGATACCACTACGGTTAAAGCTGCCCTTATCTACGCCATGGAACCCGTCTTTGCCGCCATCTTCTCCTTTCTTCTTTTGGGTGAAGTCTTGGGTTGGCTGGGAATTTTGGGAGGCGGATTGATCCTCTCCGGCATGCTCTGCTCCGAGTTAGGCAGGCGGTAGAATCCATTGGGATTACCCTCGCAAAACTTTTTTCAAAAAACAACATAGAGCTCTGAGAAAGACAAGAGGAGTTCACCCCGAAGGGAAAAGTTTCACTGGAGTGTCCCCCCTTTGGCGGGACCTAAAACCGCCTCTCAGACATCCAGATTTTATATGGTTCACCTTAAAGCAAACACTCCACATTCTCCTGTGCCGGTAGTTTTTTCAATGATCTCAAACTTCTTTCTTGACATTTCGTAAAATAGTAGTTATCTTTTCAATCGAGATTGAGATTCAATCTCAATTACAGGAGCCCTCTTTGCACAAAACGCTTGGAACTTTTGCCAAATACCTTAAAGCCCAAAAGCTTAAGTTCACCAAGGAGAGAGGGGCGGTCCTTCAGGAGATGTTTCTCCATCGAGGACATCTGGAGGCAGAGGATCTTCTATACAGTTTGAGAAGAAAAAAAAAGGGCGCCTCCCGGGCTACTGTGTACCGGACTTTAGAGCTTCTGATGGACAGTGGAATTGTACGTAAGGTGGATTTAGGACATGGCCACAGCCATTATGAGCTGGTGCTGGATCATCCTCATCACGAGCACATGGTTTGTGTCAATTGCGGAAAAGTGCTTGAGTTTTCAGACAAAAAGATTGAGATGGCTTTAAAGAGATTATGCAAGAAAAGCAGATTTGAACACACTTCTCATCACTTTCAGGTTTTCGGATATTGCGACAAATGCAGGAGAACCAAAACGCAAGAAGAATAGCCGAAATCGTAGTTTGCAAACATAACAGACGAAAAGGGAACTTCACAGTTTTTTGCCGCAAATAGAGAGGGATCACGGTAAGATGAACACAATAGACCTGACCAAGTTAGAGGAAGGAGAATCCGGAGTAGTTGTAGAAATTCACGGCGGACATGGTTTGATCCGACGTTTGGAATCTCTGGGCATAAGAGTGGGCAAGAAAGTGACTAAAGTAAGCTCCCAGCTTATGCGGGGTCCCGTAACCGTTAGAGTAGGGAACTCTCACGTCGCCATCGGATTTGGCATGGCAAAGAAAATCTTCGTGGAGATAAAAAAATGAAGGATGATTGTTCTTCTTACTTTCTTCGATTCTTTAAAAAACGGGCTCAAGTTTAAAAAATACCGAGATTTGGCGGGCGAATGCTTGAAAAGTTGAAAATATGAGAAGGTGGGTTTAATTGAAATGTTGACTATTGGAAAACAAAGTTAGGAAAAATAAAGCTATGAAAAAATTAACGCTCATTTTACTGCTGTTAATTACTTTCGAGATGTTGTCTCCAAAATTTGTTTATACACAAGAGGAACTGGGGCTGATCATTATTGCTCACGGTTCCCCTATGGCTCAATGGAACATCCCCGTTCTTGAACTTGAGGAAGAAGTGAAAAGAATAATGTCTGAAAGGAACAATAATCCCTTCAATGAAATTCGAGTTGCTTTAATGGAATTTAATGAACCGTCAATTAATACTGCGATCAAAGACTTGGAGAATGCCGGAGTTGATAAAGTTTATGCCATAACATTGTTTATCGCTCCATCAGGACATTCTTTGTACGATATTCCGACAATTTTAGGACTGTATAGCGACAAAGAAATGATTGAGAGAATTAAAGAAGAAGGGACAACTACAATTGATACCAAAATGAAAATCACAATAGGACCATCACTAAATGTGGGAGAAGTTTTGAAAGAAGTTATGTTAGATAGAGTAGGAAAATTGTCCACAACACCTGATTCCGAAGGGGTGGTTCTTCTTGCCCATGGAGATGCTCGTTTTGAGCCGATCTGGGGTTCTGTGTGCAGGGAGATTGGGTCTTATATCTGTGCGGGAACCGGCATCAATTACTTCGATTATGCTTTTGTGGAGATAGGTCAATCCTTTATCCTGGAAGGGGCTCCGGTCATTCTGAAAACAGCAGACAAATGTAAGAAGACCATAGTGGTGGGACTATATCTCGCAATGAGTGTAGAAGATATGGCTCAAAATTCCATATTGGATGTTGGGGAAATGAAAATAGAGAGCAAAGAAATATTTGCTGGTAAGAAAATCCATTTCTCAAAACAAAGCATTTTGCCAGATAAACGCATATCAGAATGGATTGTTGACCGGGCGTTGGAATGGGCAGAGAGGATGAAATGATCTTGACTTCAACTAACAGATTTTGTCGACTCTTTTCTCATTTCGTAGTATCAACAGGTTTCATGGGAATCATGATGTTAGAAATCAGGTAAAGGAGCTATCGCTGCGCAAGATCCTCTTGATGGGCAACCCCAACGTAGGCAAAAGCGTTATTTTTTCAAGACTCACCGGGGTCAACGTGATTGCCTCCAACTATCCTGGCACCACGGTGGAGTTCACCCGAGGGCGGATGAAATCAGGGGACGAGACAGTGGAGATCATAGACGTGCCCGGAACTTATAATCTTTATCCCACCTCTCCAGCAGAAGAGGTAGCCGTCCGGATGGCTAAAGAAGGAGATGTGATCATCAATGTGGTGGATGCCACCAACCTGGAGAGAAACCTAAACCTCACCCTGCAGTTGCTGAAAGACGGAAAGCCGGTGGTGGTGGCTTTAAATCTATGGGATGAAACCCGCCATATCGGTATCTCTATTGACGTGGAAAAACTTCAAGAGATTCTGGGCGTGCCGGTTATCCCCACCTGCGCCATAACCGGTGAGGGAATTAAAGAATTGGTATCAGAGCTTCCCCATGCCAGGGCAAATACCTTCCAGTATGAGGAGGAAAAAAGATGGGAAAAAGTGGGAAAGATCGTAGGGCAGGTGCAAGAGATCACCCATCGCCATCACACCTTCTTGGAAAGATTGGAGGATGTTTCCATAAAACCGTTCACCGGTATCCCTTTGGCTGTTGTAACTTTATATGTGGTATTTAATATAATTAGATTCATAGGTGAAGGGCTTATCGGAATCATCTTCGAGCCCATATTTGAAAATCTCTGGGCTCCCTGGATGATGAGGATCTCGGATCTTTTGGGAAAGCAAGGTTTCATACACGATATCTTTATCGGAAAATTGGTGGAAGGGAAGATAGACTTCGTGGAATCGTTGGGACTTCTGACCACCGGCTTATTTGTACCCATCGCCATGGTCCTGCCTTATGTTTTCTCCTTCTATCTGGTTTTAAGCTTTCTGGAAGATTCAGGCTACCTACCTCGTCTGGCAGTTTTGGTGGACAACCTAATGCACAGATTTGGCCTGCATGGTCTGGCAATAATCCCCATGATGCTGGGTTTAGGCTGTAATGTTCCCGGAGCTATGTCCACACGGGTTTTGGAGACAAGAAGGGAAAGATTCATAGCCGCAACCATGATGTCCATAGCGGTTCCCTGCATGGCACAAATCGCCATGATATTTGGATTGATCGGACAATATGGGGCTAAAGGGATGGGAGCGGTTTTCGGGAGCTTGTTTATTGTCTGGATAGTGCTCGGCATTATACTCAATCGGATCTCAAAAGGGGAAAGTCCAGAGATATTCGTTGAGATTCCTCCTTACCGGTTACCTTACTTTGGAGCACTCTGGAAGAAACTTCTGATGCGAACCAAATGGTTTCTTAGAGAAGCCGTCCCCTACGTTCTTTTGGGAGTATTTACTATCAATATTCTATACTCACTCGGAATAATCCAATTTTTAGGCCGATTAACCGCCCCGGTAATCACCGGAATCCTGGGGCTTCCCCAGAATGCTGTGGGGGCTTTAGTAATTGGATTCTTGCGTAAGGACGTAGCTGTGGGAATGCTTGTTCCTTTGGGATTAAATTTGTCTCAACTGGTGGTGGCAAGTGTGGTTTTAACCATGTATTTTCCCTGCGTAGCCACCTTTGCCGTCTTGATCAAGGAGTTGGGGATAAAAGACATGCTGAAATCAGCTCTGATCATGATCACCTCCGCTCTGATAGTCGGGGGGCTGCTAAATCTTATCCTTTGATGGGGGGCAACCTGATTCTTTAAGGAAAGACATCGCAGACCTTCACTTACGTTCGTTGTAAATTAAGCTTCGAGACTACATTGAATCAAATGTATGGCGTACTTCCGTTTCCGCCCGAACTTCAGGGCGATGGCCGAACATTTCCCCTACGGCTGAAGAACTGAGAAGGTCCCCGGATTAAATGGATGAAACGGATCAATGTAGCGGAAGACTTTAGCCTTCCATTGTGGAAACCCAAAATTAAGCTTCGAGACTACATTGAATCAAATGTATGGGCGTACCTCCGTGTCCGCCCGAACCTCAGGGCGACGGCAGAGCATCGCCCCTACAGTGACAAAAATCAGTCGATTTCCTATGACCCCCTGTTGTACGTCGGGCTGGAAAACGGCTGCCCCATATGAATCTAAATATGCTTAATCTGTCCTTTTAAGGGAAAGTGAAAGTAAGACTGAGAAAAGGGAGACAAAGAACAAAAGAACATACAGGAAGGTAAAAGAGAAGACCTGAATTATTAGCCCACCCACCGCCGACAGAAAGATGGTTGGTCCCACCACCGTGTTCAAAAAGCCCACGTAGATCGGCCGTCTCTCTTCAGGGGCGATCTGAAGAAGATAATTTGTATAGCCTATTTCCACCCCGCTGATGGTGGCACCCAGAAAGAAGAAAATTGAGGCATAAGCCCAGAGGGGAATCTGGAAGACCATATTGGAAAGAACCAAAAGTGGGCAAATGGCTGAAAAGAATGCGGAGATGACCAAAACCAGCTTATTGTTCTTTCGGTTGCTCAGATATCCCCACAAAAGATTGGAAGAGAGATAGCCCATCATCTGCACGGTCAGAAATGCACCCGCTAAGCTGGCAGGAATAAAGAGATATTTTTTCGCAAAGATGATGTAAAAGGGTAATCCCATCACATAGCTTCCGATGGCTATTCTGGTTAAAAGAAGCATTCTGAAATTTCTGTCCGCTTTTGTGATTTGGAAACCTAAAAGGAGATTTTCCTTAATGCTTTTTTTCTCAGGTCGTCTGGTGGTAGGAGGTTCCTTAACCATACAGAAGGAGACTAAAGCCAGGATGATCAAAGCTGATGCAATCAAAAACAGAATTCCGAAATTTTTGGGGAAATCATGAAGCTTTAAAATTCTCTGAATCAGAAATCCGGCCAGCGCAGACAGCCCACCTCCCACAAGCATTCTCATTCCAAAGAAGCTTCCCCTTTTTTCCTCGGGAATAGTCTTACCCACTATATCGGTGAAGGAAACACCAGCCAGACCTCCGCCAAAAGAATAGAGAGAGAACAAGAAGAAAAAGGTAACCAGAAGATAGGCGGGATTTTCTTTCCCCAAGAGAAATACCAGGATGGCAAAAAGGAGAAACGAACCACCTCTCAGAAAAGCAGTTTTGATATAAACTGGTTTTTGATTTTTTCGATGTAGTGTCACCGCGGCAACAGCCATCTGAGGAAGAAACCATCCCAGTGCTTCCAGGGTGGAGGCTAATCCTATCAGAATCTGAGAAGGGGTGAGCTTGTTGATGAAAAGAGGCAAAACAGTTGAGGTGCTGGTAAAAGCCCAAGCAAAATTGAACAAAACCCCATTGGAGACCCCCAAAAAGAAGTTGCGTTTAAAATGCCTTTGAGCAAAAGGAGTCTGTACCGAAGATTGCTTAATCATTAGGATTAAGTTAATATTAAAAAGACGAATGTCAAGAAGTCCTGAGAAAAGGGGTAATGACACCAATTACAAAGCTTTCGCTTTCAGAGAATGCATCTGGTTTTGTTAGCGAAGAAGAAATCCGCCTAACTTGGCGAAATAAAAACGCTTCGATTATCTTAGTTCCGGGTATTTCCTATCACAAGGGTTGGCTGGGCATCTTGCCCAGCCAACTTCTCGACCGGCTTAATTGTCTGTCTTTTTATGGACTCATTCTTCTACAAAAACCGTTGACTTATTACCACTTTTCGTTTCCTTAAGCTAAAGTCTTAAGGCAAGAGGTCGAAAAATAAAAGGAGCAGATGTGAAAGTCGGATTCGTTCAGACCTCTCCCCTATTAGGGAGAAAAGATGAAAACGTTGAAAGGGCGATAAGCTCAATAAGGGGGGTAAATGCTGACCTCTTGGTTCTTCCTGAGCTTTTCAATACAGGCTATCTGTTTGAAAGCCGGGAGGAACTCAAGAGGTCGGCTGAAATTATTCCGGAAGGCCCCACATTCTCGAAGATGGCTGATTTGGCGGCGCGGGAGAATGTAAACCTTGTGTTTGGAATAGCAGAAAAGGAGGGTGACAGGTTCTTTAACTCTTCGGTTGTGGTCACACCGAGGGGGGGTTTCCAAATCTATCGAAAACTACATCTGTTTGATCGGGAGAAACTGTGGTTTTCCTCCGGCGATAGAGAACTGGGAGTATTCGACATCGGCTCATCGAAAGTGGGAATGATGATCTGCTTTGACTGGATCTTCCCGGAGGTGGCAAGGATTCTGGCTTTAAAAGGAGCAGAGATTATATGCCATCCTTCCAATTTGATCCTTCCCTATTGTCAGAGTGCCATGATCACCAGATGTATAGAGAATGGGGTCTTTGCCATTACCGCCAACCGAATCGGAACTGAAGAGAAAGGAGAGATGAAATTTTCTTTCACCGGTAACAGCCAGATAGTGGATCCCAAAGGGAATATTTTGAAAAAGGCAGATGAATGCCAGGAGGGGGTGTGGACGCTTGAGATCGATCCAGGTTTGGCTAAGGATAAAAAGGTCACCCCACATAATCATCTTTTTAAAGATCGAAAAATAGAATTTTACCGGAAGGGGAATCTATGTTGAATTCGAAAGCTGATAAGGAAAATCCGACAAACACCTCTCAAAC
>Ga0209635_10002779_pt1 | contig 13525 bp, 11 predicted proteins | sample DeeMarSWOR230_32_FD_187463 | JGI IMG/M metagenome (GOLD analysis project Ga0209635, IMG submission 187463) | Marine sediment microbial communities from White Oak River estuary, North Carolina - WOR-2-30_32 (SPAdes) (version 2) | ecosystem: Environmental > Aquatic > Marine > Intertidal zone >...
CTATTTCCACTACTCTGTGTATTTTGCATGTTACCTCAATTATTAAGAAGTTCTGTTTTGAAAAAATGGATGAGATTCAAGGAAGAAAATAAAAATGAAGTATATACACAAAATCGGGAGGACATTTTGATTTTGAAGAGTTTTGTGAATGACATTTTAAATAATATTCGAACTAAACTGATTGAATTAAAAGTACCACTTGAATTAATTAAATTTGGGCTGTATAGTAGAGATTATGAAAATTTGCATCTAATCAATCAGAGGATGATGCGAGGAATATCTCAATTCTACTATATTTTTGAATATCCCGAGGATATGGAGCCATTTCCTATTCCAGAAAGTCTTCAACAATATCAAGAACCACTATTCCCTGAAAAAAAGTATGAAAAGAATTTTATTGTATTAACAGAAATGAAAGGAAAAGATGGGATAATCTTAACTTTTGTTCCGAGTCTAAAAGATAAATTTGCGAAGCAAATAAATCAAATGTTAAACGACTCAGAATTCTCAGAATCACCTTTAAATTTTAAGGAGATTATTCCCGATTATTCTAAAGAAATGGGCATCTATTGTGTTTGTGGCGAATTAGCTAAGATTACAAATGTGCAAATCTGTAATTGGAAGAACGAGTTTAAGTATTACTTATTTCAAGGAAAACAATGTAAGTGCGGTGAGAGCATTTATGCGGTTTCCTTAATGAATGAACAAGCCGAAATTCCAGAAGAACTAAAAGAAATTTTCTTAGACTAAATTTTATTTCTTTTTTATTTTTGAATAATAATCATATAATAGTTTATAAGAACGAACTGCACGTTCAACTTCATTTTCAAAAACAGGAATTTTTAATTCTGTCGCTGTTTTTATAACTCTTTTTGCGCCTTCATGTTCTGCTTGAATCAAAATAATAATAATGGGTTTATGTGGAAATTTTGATTTTAATGAAGCGTATATCCCTACATCGAACTCTATTTCGATAAAGAATTCTAAAGCTAAAATTAAACCATCTACAGAATTGTCTTCTAATAGAGCTTGTGATGCTGTATTATATATTCCACAAATCTTGATACCAATAAATTTTTCAGGGGGCCAGAAATCTACTGGATTACCAAAAGCACAAGTTGATCCTCCCACTTTATCGGTAATTATATCTCTTGATTGTTTACTTGGTCGTGCCAGCGATAAATGTTGTTTTCTCATTTCCCTAACTATTAAATGGATAGCTCCTGATGAGGGACCTACTAAACCTAATTTTGGACCTTTTGGTTCAGGGCACCATAAAAATATTTTTGCAATCTCAAAAAGCTCAATGTAATTAAAGACTTCAACACCTCCAGCTTTGTTCAATTCTTTTTCTTTTAATTCTTCTTTTCCCACATAAAAAAACAGGATAGGTTTAAGAGGAGCCACCTCCTTTACTGCTTCGACTAATTCATCTGTGATCTCTCTTAAAAATAGTGAAATCACTTTAGTAGTATCATCCTTTAAGAAAAACTCAAGGATATCTGCTTCATTTATATGATAACCTTTTCCTAAATGAATCACTTTGGAAATAGGTAACCTTTGGGAAGGCGTCCACCAGCCCATAGCTCCCGCAAGACCTCCACTTTGAGCAATGAAACTTATACCTTCTTTTATGTTTTTGTTCTCTCGCATAATATGTTGTCTTACTGGAATAATTGAGGTTGTAAAATTATCAATAAAATTAATCACACCAAGCATTGATGGCCCTAGATAAGTAATAGCATATTTTTCGCATATTTGGTGTAACTTTATTGTTGTATCACTAGTATTCATACCAGGTTTTAATTCTGTTTGAATAGCAATATATTTTACTCCCATTTTACCTAAACTCTCTACGATCTCTAGTATATTTTTTCCTAATACTATTACAGCAAGTTCAGGCACTTCAGGTAAATCTTCAAAGGTATGATATGATTGAAGCCCTAAAATTTCCCCAGCATTTGGATTCAGGATATAAAGTTTTCCTTGATAGAATATTTCTAATAGATTTTTTAAAACTGTATAACTGAAAGATAATGCTTTTCTAGATACTCCAATAATTAACACGCTTTTGGGATTAAAAAAAGGCTCAAGATTTTTCAAGATTTTATTAATACTATTAATTACTATATCTTTAGTTATGTTAATAGAGAAATTGAATTATTAAAAAGTTGATGTTGATATTTATGTTACCTTTATTTCTTCAAAGATTATGATTTTAATAGCTACTAACTCACAATTAGGATTCTTTTGATATCCTTCTAAATGAATAGTACCAAATCCTCCAGCTCCTATTAAACCTACTCTTAATTTCTTAATTGATTACCACATGAATGAGGTGAATTAATAATATCAAATTAAAATTATGTTAAAGCAACCTCATATAAAGGAACTTCTTTTCGCTTTTTAGCATCATAAAGAGGAAGCCCAGATTTTTTGAAGTATTCTGGTGATTTATATTGTAGAATGACTATAGAACAGGGACTGGATATTTTCATTGATGCCACTCGTAATCTATCTCTAACCAAGGGGAGATTCTTTAAAGATGTGCCTACTTCACATATTATTGAACCCGCGCGGACTCTGGCACACACACCTGTGGATCGTCCAAATGAGTTTCTCATTCCGCTTTGAACCCGATCAGCTCCAGCAAATGCTAACATCCGATTTTCACGATATTTTTGATATGGCTTTGGCCTTACTCTAAATCTATAATTCGATCTACCTAAGTATTTTTGTAAAGCGCTGTTTACCGTGATACGAATCGCTTCAAGAGCATTTGCAGATATTTGACTTTGATTATCACATTTCAAGCCAGCAACAAGCTCAAAATCTTCCCAAGGGACCAACTTTGCACCTCCCCAGTATCTTTGTATCTTCGATTGAGCTCCACCACGCGCAAATTCCCTTCTACGATTAGAAGAACGTTTGTATTGAAAAGGGCGTCTACTCCAGCTCGAATAACATCTCCAAGGGCGACGATGAGCCATTTTTTTTCCTCTCGTTTAAATAATTTTACTAATTTTTTTACAATTAATAAGAAATAAAAATAAATATACTTATTAAATTAATTCCATGAAGAATAGTTAAAAAATTTTATTAAATTGGGATGCTAAGAAAGGTTTTTCGATATTATGATTGATAATTATACTGCTTTTATTAAGAAAACAGAATTATTATGTAAAGGATTATATCTTGATGAAAAGCTAATTAATCATTATAAAGAGCAAGGTATTGAAATCAATTTTGGTCGAAAAGGAGGAGCGGGGCCATTAGGGGGACGCTATTTTTTATTTGAAAATGGAGTTTTGACAAATGTTGCTCTTTGGAATAATATACACAGGACAGATTTAGTGTTAAAGGAAAATCATGAGGGCTATTTTGAAGTATTTAATAAAGAGAATAACGATTTTTTTGGCAAATTAAAACTTGTTCAAGATCCAGAATATTACAAACCTAAATATGTAACTTCTGATGGTATTCCAATGAAAAAAATCGCATTAGTTCATGGTGTAAATTGTTTAGCAAGCACAATATATCAACAATGTGTGTATTGGGCTTGTGGGGAAGGATGTAAATTCTGCGGGATTGAATTGAGCTTACATTCAGAAGATACAATTTTAGAAAAAAGTCCCCAACAAATGATTGAAGTAATTGAAGCAGCGAAAGAGGAAAAAAGATGCAATCATATGACATTAACAAGTGGTACTGATGAAACCATAGATAAGGGTGCTAATCGGTATATAGAGCTTTTATCGGAAATTAAAAAACATTATTCTGATCTTCCTTTACATATTCAAATTGAACCATTAGAAGATTTATCCTATATTAATAAACTAAAGGAGGCTGGAGCTGATACAATTGGAATCCACATTGAAGTACTTGATGACACCATCAGAAAAGAAATTACACCAGGTAAGTATCATATTCCGTATAGACAATTTAAAAGAAATTGGGAATATGCTATTGAGATATTCGGCAGTAATCAGGTAGAAACCTTTGTTTTAACTGGGTTTGGAGAAGAATATAATAAATTAATATCTGATATAGAAAAAGTAGTTTCTTTAGGCATAATCCCATTTATAACCCCCGTGAGATCTATTCCGGGAAGAAATAATTTGCCTATAACGGATCACACATTATTAGTTAAAATTTATCAGAAAGCAGCTAATTTAATGAAACAATATGGAGTGAATCCTTTGGAAAATAAAGCTGGTTGTGTGAGATGTGGAGGTTGTTCAGCTATAAATGAAGCATACAAAGTTGCTTAAATTAATGTCTTTTTTAAAATAAAACTAGATTTGATACTAAACTTAATAAAAAAAGTTAATAAATTTATTTTATTATCAAGATTGTAGATTTGTATTATTAAAGAGATTTAGTGGAAATATTTATTATAATTAATTAAATAGGAAAAAATATATGACTGAAATTGATGAAAGTAAGACTTTAAAACCAACTAAAGGAGAAAGAAAAGAAAAGTTTCGAAACCTTTCCAACATTGAAATAAAAAGATTATATATGCCAGAACATATTCAAGATTTAAATTATGTGATGGATTTAGGAGAACCTGGACAGTATCCCTTTACACGGGGAGCATATAAAAATATGTATCGTGGCCGTCTTTGGACAATGAGACAATTTGCGGGATTTGGGAATGCTGAGCAAACAAATCAACGCTATAAATTTTTGCTAGAACATGGTCAAACAGGATTGAGTGTAGCGTTTAGTCTGCATACCATATACGGGATTGAAGCAGTAGATGAAAAGGCTTTAGGAGAAATAGGAAAGGAAGGAGTTAGTATCGATACTCTTAAGGATATGGAGACCTTGTTTGATGGTATAGATCTTTCAAAAATTAGTACATCTATGACTATCAATGGGCCAGCTTCAATTCTCTTGGCTCTATATATTGTGACTGCTGAAAGACAAGGCCACACCCCAGATCAATTAAGAGGTACTATTCAAAATGACATATTAAAAGAATATATCGCACAAAAGTCATGGATATTCCCTCCTGAACCTTCTATGAGACTTATTGTAGATACTATTGAATATTGTACAAAATACGTACCTCAATGGTACACCATTTCTATTAGCGGATATCACATACGTGAAGCAGGATCAACAGCGGTACAAGAATTAGCGTTTACATTAGCAGACGGATTTGCATATGTTGAAGCTGCTATGGAAAGGGGTTTAGATGTGGATGATTTTGCCCCAAGATTATCTTTCTTTTTCAATTCTCATAACAACCTTTTCGAAGAAGTTGCTAAATATAGAGCTGCTAGAAGAATATGGGCGCGACACATGAAAAATAAGTATGGTGCAAAAAAAGCAGAATCCATGAGATTAAGATTTCATACACAAACCGCGGGAGTTTCATTAACAGCTCAAGAACCTGAAAATAATATTGTTAGAGTAACACTTCAGGGTTTAGCTGCCGTTCTTGGTGGCACTCAATCTTTACACACTAATTCTTTCGATGAAGCACTATGTCTTCCGACTGAGAAAGCAGCGAAAATAGCATTAAGAACTCAACAAATTATTGCCCATGAATCCGGAGTAGCTGACACAGTTGACCCACTTGCTGGTAGTTATTATGTCGAGTGGCTAACAAATAAAATGGAAGAAGAAGCTGAAGCTTATTTCCAGAGAATTGAAGAATTCGGGGGAGTTATTCCAGCGATTAAAGCTAATTTCTTCCAAAAAGAAATCGCAAATGCATCTTACAAATATCAAAAAGAAATCGAAAGTAAAGAAAGAATTATAGTTGGAGTCAATGATTTCTCACAGAGGGAACCTTGCTCTACTCCTTTATTAAAAATTGATGAGGAAATTGGCAAACAACAAGTAAAATCATTAGAGAAAATTAAACAAGAAAGAAATAATGAAATGCTTAAAGAAAAGTTAGAAAAGCTTAAAAAAGCTGCCGAGGGAACAGAAAACTTGATGCCTTTCATTATTGATGCCGTAAGAGAATACGCCTCTATTGGTGAAATAATCAACACTTTGAAGGATGTATTTGGAACTTATCAAGAGGATTCAATATATTAAGGAGGATATAAGTATATGCCAGAAGGAAGAAAAATTAAAGTACTAGTTTGTAAGCCAGGATTGGATGGACACGATAGAGGAGCGAAAGTTCTTGCTCGAGCTTTAAGGGATGCGGGGATGGAGGTAATATACACTGGGATTCACAACACTCCAGAAGACATTGTAAATACGGTTATTCAAGAGGATCCTGATGTAGTTATGCTAAGCATGTTGTCAGGCGCTCATAATGCACTATGTCCAGTTATAATGGAAAAATTAAAAGAAAATGGAATAAATGATGTTCTTGTAGCTGTGGGAGGTATTATTCCGGATGAAGATAAACCTTTTCTTGAGAAACATGGGTTAAAGGGATTTCATGGCCCTGGAACTGAGTTAAAGACTATTATAGAATTTGTAAAGAACAACCTTAAGAGATAAGTAGTTAATGGATTATTCTGATTTAATTGAAAGGCTTTTAAATAACGAACCGAGAGCTGCAGCGCGCTTAATTACCATTGTAGAAAATGATATTACTGCTGCTGAAGAAATAATTAATTCAATATATAAATATACGGGAAATGCTTACATTCTTGGAGTAACTGGAGCTCCTGGTAGCGGAAAATCTACTTTTATCTCAACTTTAACTAAAATTCTAGTTGAACAAGGTAAAAAACTAGGCATTATTTGCGTCGATCCAACTTCACCTCTTACTGGAGGGGCACTTTTAGGTGACCGTATTAGAATGAAGGAACATTTTACCCTAAATAATCTATTCATAAGAAGCATGGCAAACAGAGGACAATTAGGAGGATTAGCTAGAGCTACTGAAGATGTTATTAAAATATTAGATGTGTATGGCTGTGATATTGTTATCGTAGAAACTGTGGGCGTAGGACAGTCTGAAGTTGATATCTTTAAATCTGCTCAAACAGTTGCCGTATTACTTCAACCCGAAGTCGGAGATGATATCCAAGCAATAAAAGCAGGGATTATGGAAATTACTGATATTTTTGTGGTAAATAAGATGGATCTTCCAGGTACAGATCGAAAAGTAGCTGAAATTTCCCAAATGTTAGAATTGGAATCAAGTTTTAAATATGACTCAAATGATTTCTCTAAAGAATTTACTAAAATCCGAAAATGGACACCTGAAATAGTTAAAGTAAATTCAAAAACAGGAGAAAATTTTGATATATTTCTCGAAATCGTTGATCATCATAAAAATTTCCTTAAGGAAACAGGCATTATTGAAAGTTACGAAAAAAATAGAATTAAAAATGAAACATTACAGATTTTAAAACATAAACTAGCCAAAAAAGTAGAAAAATTAATTTCATCTAATTCTGAAATAGAAAAATACATTAATTTAGTGATGGATAAAAGCTTGGATCCGTATTCAATGGCTAATCTAATAATAAAGTTGCTTGGAATTGAATAAGCAGCAAAAAGATATTTTATTTTTTCTCTTTCATTAAATATGGTGTAAGCAGAATTTTATTCCAGGCAAAATATGATAACCAATACCTAATATATGAGGTGTAAGTGCTGCTTTTGGATCAGAATATATTTCATAATCATGTTCAATTCCTAATTCTGCTAACTTTTCATGAAGACTAATAGCCACCTCTGCGAGTCTAAATTCATCTGTGCTTTCACAATTTAATTGTAAATGAACCTTCCTTAAAGAATCGGGGAATTTTTCAATTAAGTTAATTAAATCATGTTTTGCCCAGTTTTTGAATGCTTCTTTATTATAATCAATGATATTTCCATGTTCATCTCTTTTAATAGTTGGTATTAATCTATTATCATGAGAAAAAATAAGATCATAAGTATCTATAATGTCATTCCAAGCAGCATCCCCTACTTGAGCTGACATTTTTTCACCAAAAAGCTCTCTATAAATTGGAATTCTTAATTGCCAGTCCAAACCTTCCATATTCCTTGCATTTGCAGGGCTTAAAGCACAAATAGAATTATATTTTTCAGGATGATGAAGACCTAAGTAAAATGCTCCATAACCTCCCATTGAACAGCCAATTAATGCTCTATAGTTTTTATCAGGAATAGTTCTGTAGTTAGAATCTATATAATTTATGACATCATTAACAATATAATCCATATAATTACCTGTGTATGGGGAATTTACATAAAAACTCCCTTTAGTCATAATATTACCCCTTAAATCCTTTCGTTTAAATATATTAGGAACCTGCAGGCTTCCATCAGGTTGAACATAAATAAATGGTTTTAGATTGCCTTTTTGAATTAAGTCATCTAGAATTTCAAAGCTCAATAATCGATCAATATCTAATTTTTCAAGAATTTTTCGTGGGGCCACCTGAAAATCAAAAGCTTTATCTTTTGAATCTTTCGATGTGGTTGTCCAGCTCCAATTATTTCCAGAATATCCATGTAGAAGATAAATTACTGGATATCTTTTATCATCCTCTTCATAATAATCAGGAGGTAAATAAATATTAATATCTCGACCCGAAGGACTATTTAATGGATTGTTTTCTAAACTCTCAGCATGAAAATTATCGATTATATATCTGTCATTACTCTTTGACAAATTAGTTTACCTATCATAAAAATTAAATTAATTTAATAAAGCGTTTAATGTTTAAATTATTTTAGAATGAGTAAATATGCTCTTATTTACTTTTTTTAGGATCTATCCATTCAGCATAAATCTCTTCAATAGATAAAGATTTACTTTGATTACATTTTTCACATTCTTCATCTGTTAATTTCTTAAACGTATAATCACCCACTTTGAAGGGTCGTTCATACTTTACCTTACATTCCTTACATTTAATAACAGATATTTTCTTTTGGATAAATCTATCTTTTCTGTCAATTTCCCCTAAGTCCAGTTAAAAAGCTATAGGCTCTTAAAATGTCTGGTATATCTGGGAATTGTGGCTCTTCTGCCATTTCTGGTTATTTTCCTCTTTTTATTTTGATTTATTTATCAACTTATTTTTATTATGAAGTAAAAAGAATTGTAACTAATAATTTTTTAGGTTATCAATTATTATTGCTATAAATTATGAATGAACTTGCAGCCTTAAAATCCTTAAATTTTTAATTCTTCTTTGAGCAAGTCGAGGTTTCCATAACCTTTTCTCATATTTCCACTTTAAAGAGGTGATTATAGGGGCGATCATGAATTTAACAAGGTAAGGTTTTACTTTCTTCAGAGATTCCAACTTTTAAAAGTTTGACCATAAGACTAAATAAACGGTTCTAAACTATTTTAAATAATAAAGGAATTTTAATTTAATTTATGAAGAGATCTAAATTATTACACAATGTAATAGTCGTATTATTAGCTGCACTATTTACTATTAGTTTATTTTATTTAACTTTAGAGTTCCATAATCTCCTGAATATGATTTTATTACCGGTATTTCCAGGAACAAGTTTTCCTATTGGCGAGTCTCCACTTATTAGATTAACTGGTTTAATATGTCTTTGCTTCATTATAACAGTAATTATATTAGGATTTATAGTAAAAAGGTTAGTAATATCTAAAGTTGGATCTTTTGTACTATTTCTACCCACATTTGCACATTTCTTTATGGCTATGTTCCTACTTGGCGGTCTTCAAGCATTTCAGATTATATTATTACCTTTAGATTCATCTGAATTTAATGTACTTACACTTGGTTCTATTATTAAATTACCTTACATCATTATTGATTATTTAGCTTCTTTTTCATCAAATGCAGATTTAGTTGTAAGATATTTTTGTTATGGAATTATACTAATTGGTCTTATAATATTCGCTTTTGGAGTAGTTACGTGGCTTCAAGGAGTTATCTATAGAAAAGAGATTGTAGATTTCTCGATTTATAAATATTCACGCCATCCTCAATTCCTAGGATATCTTATATGGAGTTATGGTATATACCTTTTAACATTAATACCTATTAGAGAGCCAATTGTACGAGGTGCGAGATTTTTTGAATATACATTTGTTTGGTTTCTTTCGGCATTGATAATTATAGGGATTGCATTATACGAAGAAATCATGATGAATAATAAATTCCCTGAAAAATATGATGAGTATCGAAAAAAAACACCATTTTTAATCCCACTTCCTAATTTTATTAAAATTATAGTAACCGCTCCATTAAGACTTGGTTTCAAGAAAGATCTTCCTATAAACAGAAAAGAAATCATATTTCTATTAGCCTTTTACGGATCCATAGTCATTATAATTTCTCTTCTATTAAACCCTTTTATAACATAAATTCTGTCAACTTAATGGGAAAATCAGGAAAGGCAATCTAGACAGGGGCTATTGGAACTTATTTATGTTTTATAAAACTACTATTTTGATACTCTCGAAAAGCAATTTGTAGTTCCTCATCAGTATTCATTACTATGGGACCACGCCACGCCACAGGTTCTTTTATGGGTTTTCCAGAAATTAAAAGAAATCGAACGTTTTTGTATGTGGTTCTTATTAAAACATGATCACCTCCTCGATAAATTACCAGATTTTCAGCTCCAATAAGATTTTCGTTATCTTCATCAAAATAAGCTTCTCCCTCTATTACATAGGCCATAACATTATTTCCTTCCTTAATTGAATGCTTAAATTCTGAATTTATATCCATAGAAACGTCCAAATATTCTGGTTCAGTGACTATATCTTCCACTGGTCCTTTAGTTCCATTTATGTCCCCAGCAATTATTTTAACTTTCACTTTATCATTAATAGAAACTTCAGGTATTTGTTCCTTCTTAACCTCACGGTATCGTGGTTCCATCATTTTATGTGACGCAGGTAAATTTGCCCATAATTGAAATCCCGCTAATTTTGGATCATTTTCGTCCTTATGAGGCATCTCTTGATGAATTATCCCTGAACCTGCCGTCATCCACTGAACATCTCCAGCTTCAATAACTCCTCCATTTCCTAAACTATCACCATGCTCGACTTTTCCATGAAGTATATAAGTAATTGTTTCAATTCCGCGATGTGGATGCCAAGGGAACCCCGCAATATAGTCATTGGGGTTGTCGGAATGAAAGTCATCTAAGAGTAAAAAAGGATCAAGTGATGGATCAGCATATCCAAAAGCTCGTTTTAATCTAACTCCCGCTCCTTCCGTAGTTGATCTGCTTTTCAAAGTTAATTTTATCTTTCTAATTTTATTCATTTTTTTGCCCTTTAAACTTTAAATTATATAATCTAAGCATAGGAGTTTAGGTAAAAATAGATTTTCATTATAAACAATAAGGAGAACAAAAAGAATGATTAAAAATTACAAAAAAACAAGAGAATTTTTTATAAACTAAAAATCTAATATCTAATTCGATTTAATTAAAAATTAAATTTCAATCTTCTAATTCGTCTGCTTCAGTTCCTTTAGAATCTTTTTCTTGTTTTTCTGGTTTCTCTTTTTCTTCTATCTTTTGCTCTTCTTTGATTTCTTCCACTTCACCTTCTTCTTCTGATTCTGGTTCAGGTGGTTTAGGTTTACGAGAAATTATTACTTTTGCATATCGAATTACTTCTTTATCTAATTTCCATCCATCTTGGATAATATCTATAATGGTATTATTAGGCACATCATCTCTTTCAATAGAGCTTAAGGCTTCATGATAATTATAGTCAAAAACATCGTTGATGTTCACTTTAGTTGGTTCCGCTTTATAAGATTTTAAGATATTCATAAATTGGTCATAAAAACCTTTTAAGATATCATTCTGGGGATTTTCATTTTCAAGGGCTTTTTTGAAGGAATCATATAATGGTAAGAAGTTTTTTAATGTGGAAGCCGTATACTGAATACTTAAATTTTGGCGATTTTTATCCCATCTTTTTTGAGCGTTTTCGAATTCTGCTTGAAGGCGCATGAACTTATTTTTCCAATCGTTTGCTTGATTTTGAAATTGGGATAATTTTTCTTCTGCCTTATTAAGGTTTTTTTCTAAGTCTTGAATTTTTCCAAGTAATTCGTCTTTAGAGAAATATTCTAATTTTTGAGGTTCTTCGCCCTCAATCTGTTTAATTTCAGTTTGTCCTTCTTCTATTGATCCGTCTTCTACTTTATCTGCTGATGACTGAGAATCATCTGATTTAATTTCATTTTTTTTCTGAGATTCTTTCTCTTTCTCTTCTTTTTCTTTATTTTTACGAGTCATTTTCGCATCCCTTTATAATTTATAAGCTTTTGTTTGAATCCCTTAATCATGATCAATTTTTAAGAATTATGATTTATAGATCATTATAAAAAAAATTAAAATTTTACCATTAATTATTATTTTTATAGGAAATAATGTAGAATAAAAATATTATATTATAATTGAATTATATTGATTAATAATCTGACTAAAGTGAAGTTTTATCATGAGTGAAGAAAAAACAGAAAAACCAAAAAAGAAGGAACGAGTCATCGGGATAGATTTAGGCACGAGTAATAGCGCATGTGCCGTTTTGGGCGGTACTGGAAAACCTGAGATTATTCCTGCTGCTGAAGGCAGGACATTAGGAGGAAAAGCGTTTCCATCATATGTAGCCTTCGACGAGAATGGTAGAAAAATTGTGGGTGAACCTGCTCGTCGTCAGGCAGTGTCGAACCCCGATGGTACCGTGACGGCTATTAAACGTAAGATGGGGTTATCGTACAAGGCAAAAATTAAAGTAGGAAAAGAGTGGAAAGAGTTTTCACCCGAAGAAATTAGTGCAATGATACTTACAAAAATAAAAAATGATGCAGCAGCGTATCTTGGTGAAGACGTAAAAAAGGCGGTTATTACTGTACCAGCTTACTTTAATGACGCCCAAAGAACAGCTACGAAAAATGCTGGTGAAATTGCAGGATTAGAAGTCGTACGAATGATTAATGAACCAACAGCAGCGTGTCTTGCTTATGGGCTTGATAAAGATACGAAAAACAAGCTTTATAAAATATGCGTTTTAGATTTAGGCGGAGGTACATTCGATATAACCCTCATGGAATACGGGGAGGGGGTTGTTGAGGTTCTATCTACTGCAGGGGATACTCAACTTGGCGGAACCGATATGGATAACGCCATTATTGACTGGATTGCTGAGGAATTTAAGAAGAAAGAAGGCATTGATCTAAAAGGAGATAATAAAGCTATGATTAGAATTAAGGATGCTGCTGAAAAAGGAAAAATAGAATTATCTACAACATTATCTACACAAATAAATCTACCTTATATTACACAAAAAGAAGGAAATCCTATTCATTTAGAAATGGAACTTACCAGAGCAAAGTTAGAGCAATTAATTGAACCAACCTTGAGAAGACTAGATCCTATTATGCAAAGAGCCGTATCAGATGCTAAAATTCCTCCAAATAATGTGGATAAAGTCATATTAGTTGGTGGTCCAACAAGAATGCCTTCTGTTCAGGAACGATTTAAAAAATTCTTTAAAAAAGAACCAGAACATTCAGTGGATCCTATGGAGTGCGTAGCAATTGGAGCATCAATTCAAGGA
>Ga0209635_10002780_pt1 | contig 13524 bp, 13 predicted proteins | sample DeeMarSWOR230_32_FD_187463 | JGI IMG/M metagenome (GOLD analysis project Ga0209635, IMG submission 187463) | Marine sediment microbial communities from White Oak River estuary, North Carolina - WOR-2-30_32 (SPAdes) (version 2) | ecosystem: Environmental > Aquatic > Marine > Intertidal zone >...
CACTCTAGAAGAATTGAACAGACTAGTGATTGAAGCGCACCAGGCGGATTTTCAACTGGCGATCCATGCTATCGGCGACCGTACAGTAGAAATTGTGTTGAATGCTCTTGAAGATGCGTTGTCCAGAGTTCCTAGAGGGAACCATCGTCATCGGATAGAGCATGCCTCTGTTCTGAACGAAGAGATAATTCGGCGTATGAAGAGACTGAACTTGATAGCGTCGGTGCAGCCTCATTTTGTTGTTTCTGATTTTTGGGCAGCCGATCGTGTTGGACCAGAAAGAGCCAGATGGGTTTATCCTTTTAAGAGCCTTGTAGAAGAGGGTGTAATGGTCACGGGTGGTTCCGATTGTCCAGTTGAACCTATTAATCCTTTACTTGGTATCCAAGCTGCGGTTGCGAGGGAGACATTGCCTGAAGAAAGAGTTACTGTGGATGATGCTTTACGTATGTATACGATTAATGCCGCCTATGCTTCTTTTGAGGATGACATCAAGGGATCGATTGAAGTGGGTAAGCTTGCCGATCTGGTGGTTCTGTCGGAGAATCCTTTGTCTGTGGAGTTAGATAGAATTGGGGGTATTGAAGTGAAGATGACTATTGTCGGTGGCAAGGTAGTTTATGATGTACTATAGTTTTAGGGTGTCTGTCTGTCTAGGTCTAGTATAGAGGGGGAGAGGGTTCTGAAATGGTTCTAGTTAGGGGTTTTGGGGGTCGGTGATGAGTTTATTTTGAAGTGTGGTCATGTTTGTGGATGATGACGATGCGGGAGAAGGCTTGCAGAGATGTCATTGAATATTTAATGAACACTGCAGATCCTAGTAAGGAAGATGTTAATCTGATCAAGATGAAGGTTGCGGGGAAATATGGTTTGGAATCAATTCTTTCTAATTCTGAGTTGATACGCCACCTTAAATCTAAAGAAAGAAGGAAGCTGCTCCCGATCTTAAGAAGAAAGGTTATTCGCACGATCTCTGGGGTCACTGTTATCGCTGTTATGACGAAACCTTGGCCTTGTCCGAAAGAGAATCCATGTGCTTACTGTCCTGGTGGACCGCCTTTTGGGGTTCCTCAGAGCTACACGGGTTATGAGCCTGCTGCAATGAGGGGGTTGGAAAACCAGTTTGACCCATATGAGCAGGTGACTAAACGAATTGCACAGTTAAAGGCGATTGGTCACACGGTTGATAAAGTGGAAATTATTGTGATGGGTGGGACTTTTCCGAGCATGTCTATTGATTACCAAGAGTATTTTGTTCAAAAATGTATAGATGCGGTCTCAGAGGTTAAGTCCAGGTCTTTGGATGAGGCAAAGAAACTCGCAGAGACGAGTCGAACTCGCATAGCTGGTATCACTGTGGAGACACGTCCAGATTGGGCTAAAGAAACTCACGTGGATCATATGTTGGTTATGGGGGTGACACGAGTGGAATTGGGTGTTCAAAATGTATATGATGATGTTTATAGGCGAGTTGATCGTGGACACTCGGTTCAAGATGTTGTTGAAGCCACTCGTATACTCAAGGATGCTGGATTAAAGATCGTTTATCATATGATGCCTGGTTTGCCTGGGTCAGATTTTAACCGTGATTTGCAGGGTTTCCAGAAAATTTTCGGAGACTCTGATTTTAAGCCGGACATGATTAAGATTTATCCGTGTCTTGTTCTGAAGGGAACTGTGGCTTATGAATGGTGGAAGAGGGGAGAATATCAACCATATACCACGGAGGAGGCGGCTCAACTTGTTTTGGAAGTGAAGAAGATGATTCCGCCGTGGGTTAGAATTATGCGGGTTCAACGAGACATCCCAGCTTTTCTTATTGAGGCGGGAGTGAACCAGAGCAACCTTCGACAGTTGGTTTTAAGAAAACTTAAGGAACAAGGGATACGGTGCCGATGTATTCGATGTCGTGAAGTTGGGCATAGATGGCTGAAAGATAAGGTGAAGCCTGATCCAGATAACATTCAAGTCCAGACTATAAAAGAGAAGGCTTCTGAGGGAGAGGAGATTTTTCTGTCGGTTGAGGATTCTATGAATGATGTTCTTGTGGGTTTTCTTAGGTTGCGTATTCCTTCAGTGAGGGCGCATAGACCTGAGATTTCTTGTGAAAAGTCGTCTGTTGTTCGTGAGTTGCATGTTTATGGTCCTTTGGTTCCTGTTGGTAAGAGGTTTGCTGGGGCGTGGCAGCATAAGGGTTATGGGGAGGTTCTTTTGGCTGAGGCTGAGCGGATGTCTTTGGAAGATTATGATTGTAGGAAGGTTGTTGTTATTAGTGCGCTTGGGACTAAGCGGTATTATAGGCGGCTTGGTTATGATTATGATGGACCTTATGTTTCTAAGATGTTGAAGTAGTAGTGTGTGCGTGCGTGTGAGACTACCTCTCTAGAGGGGGAGAGTACGCTTAAGTGTGGTTTGTTGTAAAATTAGTTGGTAATTGAGGAGGGAAGTGAAGGGGGATTGGAGAAGGAAATAGTTTCTAGAGTAATGCTAACACTGTTCTTAATCAGCATGTTAACGTTGACATTTAACATTGAATATGTCAAGGCTGAGGGTTCTTGGATTTGGGTCAGGAATACAACTATAGGTGCTTGGGGTGAAGCTGTTATTGGAACTGGCACGGCTTTATACATTGCGAAGGGCACAGGTTTTTATCGTTATCGACCTTCTGATAATAGTTGGACACCAATGGAGCCTCCGCCTAATCCTGATTCTGGCGACGCCTTTAAGACTGGAACGGCTCTAGCTTGGGATTTTGGCGACTACATTTATGCTTTATATGGAGCGGCTACCCACGATAGTCGTAGATGGTTCTACCGTTACAGAATTTCACAGGGTTCTTGGGAGGCTTTAGCAAACACAACAGCTGATCAGGGTGAAGGCGACGCCATAACATGGGTTGGCATAGACAACTGCATCTACGCCACAATAGGCGGTGAGGACGAACGCCCTACATATTTCCATCGTTATGACCCGTCCACAAACAACTGGAGCGATGCTCCCACGGATCCTCCTGCAGGTATGGGAGATGGAGCTTCTCTCGTTTGGACTGGTGACAATTATTTGTATGCATTACGTGGTGAGTTCTACGAGACATCACCACTCTATGATTTTTGGCGTTACAGCCTTGCAGATAATAGTTGGGCTGCCATGGCAGATATTCCAGCTACCGCTCACGACAGTGGTTCAGGTGGAGTAGGAGATGGAGGATCACTTCTTTATGTTGGGTCTTGGCTATCTGCTCATACAGATTATATTTACGCACTTAGTGGTAACCAAGCTGTGCCAGATAGTATTCCAGACTATCGCTTTTACCAATACGTAATATCAGCAAACAGTTGGGAACGCTTAGTCGACTTGCCCTTTGGAGTGGGTCATTACGTTGGTTGTCGTTTAGGTTATGCTGACGGATATATTTACGCATGGCAAGGAACACCGAGCACATGGGCAGGTGGAGGAGACGATCTTGCTAGATATGAATCCCCACCTCTATCACCACCTGTAGCAGATTTTGACTATTCGCCAATGTTCCCTGCTGTAAATGAAACTGTGACTTTTGATGCTTCCAATAGCTATGACCCTGATGGCACTATAATGAATTATACATGGAATTTTGGAGATAATACAGTCGTTATTGTAACTGATCCCATAATAACACATGCCTATGAGGGAGCTGGTGGTTACACAGTTAATCTTACAGTCACAGATAATGATGGATTAGTCGATACTGCCATAAAATCTATTAACGTTGAAAAATTGAGTAGCATAATAACACTCAATGTTTATCCAACAGTTGCAACCGTTGGCTCTAACATATCTGTGAATGGAACGGTCATACCTATACGATGTGACGTGAACGTGACAATTTCACATAGACCTTTTGGCTACTCAACATGGAATACTCTTGCAATCATGAAAACAAACTCAACCAGCAACTACTCTTACATTTGGAAAACAAGCGAGATAGGTACATACGATGTTAAAGCAAGCTGGCAAGGCGATGCAAACACCTTGTCCGCAGAAAGCCAAACAAAAACTGTGAGTACAAATCCTATTGATTATACTCCGCCGACGACTACTCATGACTATGACGACTTGTGGCATTGCGAAAACTTCACAATCAACCTTACAGCCGTCGACGACTTGAGTGGTGTCGCCGAAACCTATTATAGAATTAATGAAGGACCAACTAAGAATGTAACTGCTTATGGGCAACCATACATAATGACTGACAGTGCTAACAATACATTAGAATATTGGAGTGTAGACAACGCTGAAATCGAGGAGCTTCCACACAAAATCTTAACTGGAATTAAATTAGACAAGACCTCCCCAATAATTGAAACTCCATCTCGCATACCAGATGGTGACGTGTCACCAGACCAATCCGTAACAGTGTCAGTAAACGTTACAGACGCTACAAGTGAAGTGCAAAGTGTCACATTATTCTACACAATAAACAACGGAACTACATGGACTGATTTACCAATGAACTATAACTGGTCAAATAATCTCTATGAAACTGCAATATTAAGCCAACCCGCTGAAACATGGGTGAAATACAAAATAGTTGCCTATGACTACGCTGGAAACCAAGCAACCAAAGACGGAACAGAACCATGCTGTGCATACCAGGTAATCCCTGAATTTTCAACAGTGATCATTCTGCCACTGTTTATGGTTCTGTGCTTAATCACAGTTGTGTTAGGAAAGAGAAAGCTTTCAGGAAAATCAAAGGCTAATTCCAAAACGCCTATTTCTTAATATACTTTTTCCCCAAAATACATTCATAAATGTTGGAGAGATAAAGCTTGAGCAAAGAGTTCCCAGGCTACAAAGGCAAAGCACTACAAATCCTAAAGAAAGCAAAAGCCGAAATCGGAGACATCATCCGCATCACAAAAAATGGCGAAGTCTACGAAGGCGTCCTCATCCCCCGATCAGAATACGGCGACACCAAACACATCGTAATCAAACTAAAAAGCGGCTACAACACCGGAATAAAACTAACCCCCACAACACAAATCAAAAAAATCGGCAAAGGAACCAAACCCACCTTCACCCCACCACCACTCCCAAAACAAAAACCAAACCTACCCAAAGTATCCATAATAAGCACAGGCGGTACCATCGCCAGCCGAGTCGACTACCGAACAGGCGCAGTACGCCCCGCCCTCTCAGCAAGCGACCTCTACAGCGTCGTCCCAGAACTCTCCCAAATCGCCACCATAAACGCTGAAATCCTCTTCAGCCTCTTCAGCGAAAACATCACCCCAAAACACTGGACACAAACAGCAAAAACCATAGCCAAACACATTAAGGATGACGTTGCGGGAGTTGTTGTCGCCCATGGAACCGACACCCTAGCATACACATCTGCAGCATTAAGCTTCGCAATACAAGAACTACCCGTACCCGTCATATTAGTTGGTTCCCAAAGATCAGCCGATCGCCCCAGCTCAGACGCAGCCACAAACCTGATAGGCGCGGTCAAGGCAGCCTCAAATGCCCCCTTCGCCGAAGTCGTCATCGCCATGCACGAAACCATCTCCGACAAAACCATAGTCTTCCATCGAGGAACAAAAGTCAGAAAATGCCACACGAGCCGACGTGATACCTTCAAGTCTATAAATGCAACGCCAATTGCCAAGATGGAAGACGAGAAGATCACCATGTTATTAGAAAATTACCAAAAAAGAAAACCATCTAGAAAACTAGTCTTAAAACCCAACTTTAACGAAAAAGTTGCACTCGTCAAGTTCCATCCTGGCTTAAACCCAGAAACCATAGAACAATACATTGAAAAGGGATATAGAGGCATCATTCTCGAAGGAACAGGCTTAGGCCACGTAGGCAACTACTGCTTCCCAGCCATCGGAAAAGCCATAGAAACAGGGTTAATAGTTGCCATGACTTCCCAATGCATCTGGGGACGCATAGACATGAACGTCTACGATCAAGGTCGAGACCTTTTAGCAATGGGAGTAATCCCTCTCGAAGACATGTTACCTGAAACAGCTCTTGTAAAGCTCATGTGGATTTTCGGACAGACAAAAGACACCCAAGAAGCCAAAAAATTTCTCACCCAAAACATAGCCAACGAATTCTCCCCAAGAACCCTCCTCAAAGAAAATGAATAAACGGAGACAATTACATGAGCGTCAATTATTCAGAAATCGGCTTGAAAGTCGGCCTTGAAATCCATCAACAGTTAGACACCGCAACAAAGCTCTTCTGCTCTTGTAAGCCCACGCTTTTCAAGAAAGAGCCAGAAATCACGTTTGTACGGAGACTGAGACCCACTCAAAGTGAACTTGGTCAGATCGATCCCGCCGCACTTTTTGAATTTCAGAAAGGTGTCAAGATACTTTATGAAGCGACTAAAGAAACATCGTGCCTCGTAGAAATGGATGAAGAACCACCCCATGATCTCAATCAAGAAGCAGTCGAAATCGCGCTTACAGCTGCACTCATGATAGACGCAAGCCCAGTAGATGAAATTCATGTCATGCGGAAAACAGTCATAGACGGCTCAAACACAACCGGCTTTCAAAGAACCTGCGTCATCGCTCTCGGCGGATCAGTAACCACTGGTAGAAAGGAAATTCCTATACAACACATCAGCCTTGAAGAAGACGCTGCCAGAAAAACCGGAGAAGAAGGCCCCATAATTCACTATCGAATTGACCGCCTCGGAATCCCCCTCATCGAAGTTGCAACCGCTCCAGTTCTTTACTTCCCTCAAGAAGCAGAGAAAGTCGCGTTAGCAATCGGCAGAATTCTAAGAGCCACCGGAAAGGTTAGACGTGGACTAGGAACCATTCGCCAAGATTTGAACATCTCCATTCGCGATGGGGCTCTCATTGAGATAAAGGGTGTTCAAGAACTTGAACTGGTTTCGAAAGTTGTTGAAAATGAGGTCCAGCGTCAACTCAACCTTCTCAGAATAAGAGAAGAGCTGAAGAAACGTGGAGTAGTGGAAAGGGATGTTACAGACAAGTTTGTTGATGTGACTTCTCTGTTCAAGCAAACCAAATGCAAGGTTATCCAAAGGGCTATCAGAGAGAACAAGAAGGTTTTGGCAGTAAAGTTGCCCAGATTTAGCAGTCTTCTCAATAAAGAACTTGCCACTGGTATGAGACTTGGGGCAGAGATGGCTGATATCGCCCATTTCTGGGGACGAGTAGGAGGCATCTTTCACAGCGATGAAATGCCTGCTTATGGGGTCACCGAGGAGGAAATGAATAGGCTTAAGCATTTTATCGAGGCTGAACCAAAGGATGCCGTGGTATTTGTTGCGGATACCTTGGAAAACGCAACCGATGCTTTGAAAGGAGTGGCTCAAAGAGCCAGAGAGGCTTTGAAGAGGGTTCCTGAAGAGACCCGAGGAGCAAACCCGGATGGAACCACTCGTTATCTGCGACCGAGACCTGGTGCCGCTCGGATGTATCCTGAGACCGATGTCCCTCCGATTCAGTTGAGTGAGGGCTACATTGAGAAGTTGCAGGCATGCCTCCCAGAGTTGCCCGAGCAACGGTTGAAACGTTTGATGGAAGAGTACAATATCAACCAGAAGCTTGCGAGGCAAGTTCTTGATTCTGAGTATGGCGCCTTATTTGAGGTGATAGTTGCAGAGACTGAGGTTTCAGCGACTGTGGTGGCAGCTACGTTAACAGAGACCCTGAAAGCTTTGATGCGAGATGGTGTAAATGTTGAGAGGGTCACAGATGAGCAGATTAGAGAGATCTTTCGTCTTGTGGGTTCCGGTGGGACTGTTAAGGAGGCGATTCCTGAGATTGTTGGCTGGTTGTCGAAACATGGGGGTGCTTCGGTAAGGGATGCGATTGAGGGTCTTAAGTTGGGGATGATTTCGAGGGAAGAGTTGGAGTTGATGGTTGAGGATCTGTTGAAGAAGCATAAGGGTTTGGTTGAGGAGAAAGGAAAAGGTGCGTTTGGTGCCTTGATGGGTATGGTTATGGAAAGAGTTAGGGGTCGTGTGGAGGCCAAGTTGGTTAGTGATATCCTGAGGAGGCGTTTGAACAAGTTTCTTGAGTGAGCAGTGTTGTGTGTGCGAATTCAATGGATTACGAGCAGATAGCGATGTAGTCTTTCAAGTTGTTATCTGTCTTTAGAACGGAGATTTCTAGCTTTGCGTTTTTGAGTGCAGTTGTGAAGGCTTTTCTTGTGAACTTTTTTTTTAAGAATGTGACCGCTATTGCAGCATGGTTTTTGCTTACTCGTTTGATTTCTTGTAGTGTTGTGGGCGGTTTTGGGATGTTTTGGAGGAGAGTTATGGCGAATATTCTGTGAAAGATTTGATTTTGGAAAGGTAGGTAGTCTGCATCGGCGAGTAAAATGTGGGTGTTTGGATAGCGTTTCTCGCAGGCTTTTGCTTTTTCTACAAGTTTTCGGGATATGTCGATGCCTATGAAGAGTTGAACTCTGCTTGCTATGTATGAGGAGAGGAGACCTGTCCCACAACCCACATCTAACACAAAATCATCATTGTTTAGAGACACGTTTTCCAGAGTTGCTTCTATCTTTGTTTTTTGTTCATCAGCATATTGTCTATCGTAGACTGTGTCAAGTTGATTGTAATGGTGCATAGTGTTGCGTTTCCTGTTCCATTCGGTCATTCTTATTCAGAAGTTTTATGTGTAGTATCTACTTCTAAAATTGTTGGCAGAGAACAATGCATAAACACAAGCCCCTTGTTACCTTGGAAAAGCCAAGCCTTGAAGAAGCTGAAGAACTGGTCAAGCGAGCATTTTCAGAACGTAAGAGCCTGATCATTGTGGGGAATTGTTGGGCTGATTATAAAGGGCGCGCCAGTTCCAAGCTGAAGGCTGGAGAACGCATCGTTTTGATTAAAGAGGACGGTTCAGTTCTGGTTCATCGTCCAACGGGTTATGAACCTGTCAATTGGCAGCCGCCTGGCTGTGTCTTTCAAAGTCAAGTCCGCGACAAGGTTTTGCAGATTCGAGTGGTTCGGAGGAAACCTTCTGAATCGGTTAGGCTGTTCTTTGACCGTCTCTATCTGGTCTCTTTGTTGAGTTTGGTTGACGCCGGCGAGTTTTCTCTCTATGCCAGTGAGGAAGACATGCAGAAGGCAGTGTTGCTTGAGCCGTCGTTGATTGAGGCTGAGTTCAAGCCGATCTCTTACGAAAAGAAGGTGGAGCCTGGGTTCATTGACGTTTATGGAGTTGATGGGGATGGAAACTTTGTGGTGGTGGAGATTAAGCGTAAAACGGCAGGTCGTGGTGCGGCTTTGCAGTTGGCCAAGTATGTTGAGTCTGTAAGGAGCTCTGTGAGTCGTAACGTCAGAGGAATCTTGGCAGCCCCCTACATGGGGAAAGGAGTTCAGAAAATGCTGGCAACTTTAGGTTTGGACTTTAAACCCTTAGACCCAAGAAAATGCGCTGAAATCTTGAGCCGACCGGAAACAAGGAAGCTTGCGGAGTTCTTTGAGCAAAGTGAATAAGGGATTCTAGTGACGCTTTTCTATGTTTGCCGCAGAAATTCCAAAGAATGCAAAGACTGTGGTTTCTGCACCGAACATGTCAGTTGCCCAGGTGTTGGTAAGCCTAGCATAGAGCGTTTTGAAACTGCATGCATCGATTGCGGCGTTTGCTATATTGCTTGTCCTTACAGAGCTGTTGAACGAATCGAAGACGTGGTTCCGAGAAAGCAGATCATGATAGTTGTGGATGATGAGTATTTTGCAGTGCCAGAACGAACCACGGTGAAACATGCTTTGGAATTGTTGGGTTTGGAGTTTGGAAAATTTCCTAACGAGACCAAGATTTTTGCTCCCTGCGAGACAGGTGGATGTTTTGCTTGCGCTATGCAGATTGATGGAAAGCCTAAGCCTGCGTGTGTGACACCGGTTCGAGACGGCATGACTATCCATTTGGAGTTGCCGAAGGATTACGTTCCATTACGGAGGGTTTCGGGTTTTCAACCTCATCCTGTTGGTGGCGTGGGTACGCCTTGGCGAGTTAAGAAGAGTGGTCAACGCTATGTGGAGGTTGCGTGCTTTGCTCATGGCTGTAATTTGAGATGCCCTCAGTGCCAAAACTACATGGTCACATACGATAATGTGGCGCCGGCTTTGACTCCTTTTGAAGCGGCTGCGGTTTTGACGGCTGAACGAAACAAGTATGGAGTGGACCGTATGGCGATATCTGGAGGAGAACCCACGCTGAACAGGGCTTGGCTGATAAGGTTCTTTGAGGAGTTGCGTAGGTTGAATTCTGATGAGGAGGCTAGGCTGCATTTGGATACGAATGCGACGGTTTTGACTCCTGAGTTTGTGGATGGTTTGGTGGAGGCTGGAGTGACAGATGTTGGTCCAGATTTGAAGGGACTAAGAACTGAAACCTTCATGAGGATAACTGGAATTGTTGATGAAGGACTTGCTGGGCGGTACTTAGAGAATGCCTGGTCCATAACCAAATATATCATTGATAGTTATTTTCCTGAGTCCTTGTTTGTTGGAGTTGGCATTCCCTACAACCCCTTTTTCATAACGTTGGAGGAGGTTCGAGAGATGGGAGAAAGAATAGCAAACATAAACCATGAAGTTCAAGTATGCCTTCTGGATTATTTTCCCAGCTTTCGTCGACTACGTATGGAGAGACCGTCTGTAGAAGAGATGAGGAAGGCACGGGAAACATTGTTGGAAACTGGACTGAAAACAGTGTTAGCTCAAACAACAACAGGACACATAGAACCATAACGTCCAATAGAAGTGTATAGGTCTTTTGAAAATTCTCGCCCTTTAATAAGGGCTCTGTAAAGTTGTCGTCGGACTTGTTGTGCTGTAAACTTTCGTCGGATACTAGAGTATTTTGGATTAGTTCTGTTAGGTCTTAGGGTCATGAAGAAACGTGTTAACTGTCGGGTGACGCTTGTCAAAAATCGGTTGATAATCATCATGGAATTGAGGAATGATTAAATTGGGAGCCCTTGGTTTAATTATCCTGTGAGAAACGATGGCAAGCAGTCTTTTTCTCCGCAATGAACGTGAACTTATGAAAAAGATGAAAGAATCTGGAGCTATTTCCGAGCAAACGGCGAAAACTATTGAAGAACTGAAGCTCAGCAAATTTGAGATTCGTGTCTGTGAAAGAGTTGCACATTGGACTCTAACTAAAAGTATTAAAGAGATTACTGATGAAAAGGGTAAAAAACGCTACTATGTCACTCAATAATATAAATCGAAAAAAAAGCTACAATCTTGCGTTTTGAATAAGGGTTACCCATTTGTTTTCTCACTTTGACTTCTATCCCACAAACTTCAGCTGATGGCTTTCCCTTCAATGCCATGTGTGGTGTTTTGAAGTTGTAGTAGATTCTGAATCCGTCGATTATTGTTTGTGTGGTTTTTTCTTCATGCCTTTCAGAAGGAGTTTGCGCGTCTTCTCATCAAGATCACGGTAGTGAATTTTCCCTCCTATCCTTCTTGTCTTGACGTACTGTCTCATAGAGAATTTATCCAATGCCTTCCTCTCTTCGTCTGTAAACTGATCCGCCGACAACATAGTACCGCCTTCAAGCTTCAAAAGTTTCATACCGAAGTCTCTCGGCAGAAGGATGAAAACCTTCTTGTCTTCATACAAATACGCTTTATCTGTCTCCATGTAAATCGGAATTAAATCACAAGCACGTTCCATAGCATCCCTCGAACCCTCTGCATGAATCATGCCAAAAGGTCTCGGGATTTCACCTCTCTTCTCCAATTCTTCTCTCTTCAGGACCAACTCCAACTGATTATCCAACCACCCAGAATTAATACTAAAAGTCTGCTCAATCACTCTGCCAAACCTACTACAAACATTGTTAACAACTCGCTCCACAGTCCTCAAAATCTTATTCGCATCCCCCTCAAGTTCAGATGCTTCCATAACTATCTTGGATAACTTGAAGTTTCTGCGATTCACCGCCAAACCACTACGCACCTCGTCGTCAAGCTTTAAATTATCAAAAACCTCAAACCCTATAGGCTCTCGAAACGACATTTCTGTACTGATCTTGTAGCCAAACCCTTCAACAGCAACCACAATTGGACTTACAGACACAAACTCTAAGTCTACACCCTGAAAAAGTTTAATTGAAGCACTTGGGTTCTCTTTGAGAAACTCTCTGAGGCTCCTGTAATCTGGTTTTTTCAGTTCATTCTTTATCTTGAATCGCATCTAAATGTAACTCTATGATGTCCTTCAATTCCTTCTTATTTGAGGGAGGAAATTATATTAAGATTTTTTATGCATGGCAGACAATGACTAGTCAACTTTGCACAGCAGCTTTTAAGATGATGTTAACTTCCTCAACTCCAATATCCCTAATCAGAATTTTCTTCTGTCTACTACTGAAACCCGAAACAATCTCAACCTTCCTGTGAAAAAGCCTCGAAAGTTCCTTCAATAGTTCTCTATTAACCCTGCCTTTCACTGGAGTCTCCCGACAAAACACCACAACATCATCCAATTCAACAGCGATTCCAAACTGTTTCGAGTTGGGTTTCACTTGAACATTTATGATTATGCCACCACTGGTTTTCTGTAGTTTCATGCCTTCGACACAGTTTTACAACCTTATAAATCCTAAACCCAACTTCATAGTATTTCATGCTCACGCATCTCTTCCGTTTGCTGCTTGCACCACAACCCTTAAAAACTACGCTCTTAATCAGCATGACCGAACCGAAATGAGTGTAGAAGATATGTCAGATAAAGAAGAACCCGAAAGCAAAGAATTGGTAAAGATAGAGAAGTTAACCCCAAATTCGAGAGAAGTGAACACAATTGTGAAGGTGATCTCCAAAAGTCAAGTTAGAAACGCCACAGGAAGAGACTATTCCATACACAGAGTTGCAGACGCCTTGGTCGGCGATGAAACAGGATGCGTATACCTGACGCTCTGGGACGACAACATAGACAAAGTAAATGAAGAAGCCACCCTACGCATCACTAACGGCTACGTAAACCTGTTCAGAGGCAACATGCGCCTAAACATAGGGAAATATGGCAGTTTCCAACTTTTAGAAGAATCCCCCATCACAGAAGTCAATGCAGAGAACAACTTGTCCGATAAACGATACGAACAAGAAAGGCGTGGGTATGGCGGAAGAGGATACGGTGACAGAAGAGGTTACCAACAAAGAAGAAGTTACCAACAAAGAAGAAGATACTAAACGCACAGAAGAAATACGGTCTACTTTACAAATTTGTTCGGATTTCTTTTAAATCTCTTTTTGCACTTCACACTACAGAAATGGTATGTTTCTCCGTCATAACTTATCTTAAATTTAGATGTCTTTTCATCCAAAATCACGCCGCAAACAGGATCCCTAGGCATTACTTCGCTTTTCCTCCACAATCATGAACACATATAGATGGCGTCTATCTATTATAATTAATGGTTCAAGAAGCTTTATGCGCCTACGAGTTCAAGGTAAATGTAAAATAAAGAAATGGGAACTAAAATACTATAATTCCAGTCCTATAAAATTCTAAACTGCCGATT
>Ga0209635_10002781_pt1 | contig 13523 bp, 11 predicted proteins | sample DeeMarSWOR230_32_FD_187463 | JGI IMG/M metagenome (GOLD analysis project Ga0209635, IMG submission 187463) | Marine sediment microbial communities from White Oak River estuary, North Carolina - WOR-2-30_32 (SPAdes) (version 2) | ecosystem: Environmental > Aquatic > Marine > Intertidal zone >...
AGAACCAGGCAGAAGCTTTGAAGAACCTGCAGAAGTGAGCCAATACTTACATTGATCCCTCATTTTTGGATTCTTCATAACTATTTGTGGTACTTTTCTTACCATTTCTCGAACTCCTGGATTATTACGAGAAGTAAGAATATTAAGACCAAAAGGTTTATCAGTGTGTTCAGTCATAAATTCCAAGCTTGCAAGATGTTCCTTGACAGGATCAGTTCCCACAATATTGACATTTGACAATACACCCAAACCACCTGCTTCACATACCGCAAGAGCTAAATCACGTGTAAAAAAAGGTCCCATAGGGGCATTAAATATGGGATATTTTATACCAAACATTTTTGTTATATTTGTTTCTATCATTTTATTCATCCTTTTGAATTTTTAAAATTATTATTAATTAAAAATATTAAAAAAAAATTCCTAATATTTGGATTAGACCATTTCTATAAATTTACCAGATTTAAATAAATCACAAGGTTTTAGATAAGGTTTGTTTAATTTTTCAGCAGTCTCTTCTAAGAGTGTAGCAAGTCTTTCATAATTCTTAGTAGCATATTCCATTGGCCCTGGAAAATTCATACCTGCTAAGATTGCTTCATCAATTACTTTCCAACTTTTTACGACTCCTTCTTCTAGGATTCTACATCCCTCATTAGCATTAATCGCGTTAAAAATATCCTGATTAACAAGCCCTGCCTTTTTAGAGAGATCAGGTTGAGGTCTTCCTTTTGACCAATCATAAAATCCTTGTACAGTTTTTTTACCCAGAGTCCCCTTTTCTATTTGCATTCTTAATACTTTTCCTGGTTTAAAATCAGGAGAAAGTTTTTCACTATAATAAAGTCCTCCATGGTATGATATATCGCGCCCTGTAAAATCTGCTAAGGTTAATGAAGACATTGGAGTATTTGGCCCAGTAAGATCAGCATCTACTTGTTCCCAAGGAATACCCTTTTCATAAGCTAGATCAATAATATAATTAAAATAAATACCCCTTGGAGCAAGCACACGATTAACAATAAATCCTGGTCGATCCTTTTGTACTTGAGCAATGTATCTTTCTCCTCTCAAGCATGGTAATGATTTTGCAACTTCAATGCCTATATCCATAGATTCTTCTGAACTCTTATCACCCTTTATAACTTCAATAAGACGCATCAAGGGAGCTGGATTAAAAAAATGCATTCCTATTACGTTTTCAGGTTTATTACAGTTTTTAGCAATTTCAGTAATACTCATTGTAGAAGTATTCGAAGCAAATATACAATGATCTGGAGAGTTTTCAATAACATCTTTACATAGTTTTTGTTTTATATCTAATTTTTCCACAACTGCTTCAATTACTAGGTCTGCATCCTTAACAGCATTGATGATATCATTAGATGTTTTTAGTTTTGCTAAATAATTTGCAGCACTTGATCCTTCAGGCAAAGTTCCTTTTGATTCTAACTTCTCAAATCCCGTTTTTATATAATCCACACCTTTTTCAATAATTTGATCGTTTATATCAACTGCAGTGACGTTGTAACCTGCCATTAAACATACCTGGGCAATTCCCTTTCCCATATCGCCAAATCCTAACATAATTATATGTTTTACATTCGCCATTTATTTCAACTTATTTTTTTATATAAGTTATAAATATACATTATACATTAAATATGTTTTAATAAGGTTTAATAGAATCTAAAGGAAGAAAATATTACTATTTGAATGAGAGAAGTGAGAAGAAAATTATTATCAGAGTAATTAGCAATAAACCAAAATTTACATTCTTCTCTATATTCTCTCTTTAGAACAAATTAAAATAGTGATCAAACTATCAATACTCCTTTTCGTAAAAAGTATTTAAACATCATATATTTTTTTAGTTAAGATTTTGTTTAAAACAAATAGATGGTTGGGTTTAAAATCGTACAAGAAAAAGATGAAGTTAAAATAATTAATACTGGTTGTTGCCATGATTGTGGTGGTCGTTGTGTACTAAGAGCTCATGTAAAAAATGGAAAAATTATAAAATTAGAAACGGATAATGGAGAAGAACCTCAATTAAGAGCATGTTTGCGAGGAAGAGCATACAGACAGCGTGTTTATTCTGAAGAACGACTTAGATATCCTTTACGACGGATAGGTGAACGTGGAGAGGGAGTATTCGAGAGAGTCTCTTGGGATGAAGCTTTGGATAAAGTGGTTTCTAAAATTAAAGAGGTTAAAAAAAAATTTGGTAATTCTGCAATTCTGCTTGTCCCTGGTGGAGGTAATCAGGGAATGCTCCATGGTATTGTATCACATGCATTAATGCTTCACCAAATTGGTGGTTATACCCGAATGTGGGGTGCTCCATCATATGAAGGAGCACTTTTTGCTTCTATGGCAACATATGGTACAATGATGACTGGTAATGCTCGTGAAGATTTGTTGAATTCTAAGTTCATAATAATGTGGGGATGGAATCCCGCAAACACAATTTGGGATCCCGGCACAAGTCTATGGTTGGCTAAAGCTCGTGAAAAAGGAATAAAAATTGTGGCAATTGATCCAATCTTTACTGATTCTGCTGCAATTTTAGCAGAAGACTGGATTCCTATTCGCCCAGGTACTGATACTGCAATGCTTATCGCTATGGCTTATGTAATCATAACAGAAAATTTGCACGATCGTGTATTCATTGAAAAGTATACAGTTGGTTTTGATAAATATAAGGATTATGTGCTTGGTATTAATGATGGAGAACCTAAGACTCCACAATGGGCAGAAAAAATTACAAAAGTACCTGCAGAAACCATTGTTAATCTTGCTCGTGAATACGCAACAACGAAACCAGCAGCTCTAGTTGCTGGATGGGGTCCTGCTAGAACTATGTTTGGCGAGCAATATTCAAGAGCAGCTAATATATTATGTACTATAACAGGCAATATCGGCATAAATGGAGGATATGCCTCGGGTTTTATGAGAGCATATTATAGTCGTGAGAGGATTGTTACAGGAGGGAAGAAAAAGTCTGGACCTATCAAGCCGGAAGATGAAAAACCTAAAAAACCAAGAATTCAAGATAATCCAATTGATTTTGGAGCATCTCCTCGAGAAGATAGTTTAAATAAATTAAAAGGTGGAACTAATCCAGCGAATACACGAATTCATTATAATGATTATTATAATGCAATTTTAGAAGGTAAGAAAGGTGGGTATCCAGCTGATTTAAAAATGGCATATATTGTTGGTACTAACCGTTTAAACCAATTTGCAAATGTAAATAAGGGAATTAAAGCGCTAAAATCTCTCGATTTCATTGTAATATTTGAACAATTTATGACACCTACAGCCCAGTTAGCAGATATTGTTTTACCTGTAAATACATTCATGGAACGTAATGATGTGGCTGTACCATGGCTAGGAGCTCCCTATTATATTTATCTAAATAAAGCCATTGATTCGATGTATGAGTCAAAATCGGATCTAGAAATATGTAGAGAACTCTCTAAAAGATTAGGTATTGAACAGAGCATATTAGATATACCGGAAGACCAAATTTTAAGGTTGCTTACTGCTCCCCGTAAGGATATCAAAAGCTATAATAAAATGAAGAGAGATGGCTATTATAAAGTTAAAGTGGAAGAACCGTTTGTTGCATTTAAAGAACAAATAGAAAATCCGGAAGAACATCCCTTTCCTACTTTGTCAGGAAAAATTGAGATATACTGTGAGCATATAGCAGAGAAGAATAATCCTTTAATGCCTCCAATTCCAAAATATTTAAACCATGAGGAGCACTACGATTCTCCTAAAGCAAAAAAGTTTCCATTACAACTTATTACTCCTCATAATAAGAGGAGAACTCATTCAACTTTACATAATATTCCATGGTTAGAAGAAGTAGAACCTCATAATGCTTGGATGAATCCCATAGATGCTTTAAAACGTAATATAAAAGATGGAGATTTGATAGATATATATAATGATCGAGGTAGAATAAGAATCCTTGCTAAAGTTACTGAACGAATTATACCTGGAGCAGTATGCGTTTATCAAGGAGCATGGTATAATCCTGATAAAGATGGTATAGATCTCGGTGGATGCGCCAATGTGCTTACAAATGATAGTTATTCCCCAGGTGGGGCCTTTCCCCTAAATAGTTCTCTTGTGGAGATAGAATTATCTTCAATTAATAAAAAGGAGGAGGATTTATGACCCAAATGGGTTTCTATTTTGATCAAACGAGGTGTACCGGGTGTTACACTTGTTCAGTCGCTTGTAAAGATTGGAATGACATCCCAATTGGTGTTAATTGGAGACAAATAAAGACTATAGAAAATGGGACATTTCCAAATTTATTTTTAGCTTATCTATCGATTTCATGTAATCATTGTATAGATCCTCCATGTGTGAAAGCATGTCCAACAGGAGCAATTATTAAAAGAGAATCAGATGGAATTGTGGTGGTGAATTCTGAAAAATGTTTAGGAAAGAAAGATTGCGGTTCAAAATGCTTAAAAGTATGTCCTTGGGATATACCTCAATTTCGCGAAGAAGAAAATTCAAAAATGGAAAAATGTAATTTTTGCATAGAACGTCTAGAAAAAGGGCAACAAACTATTTGTGTTGAGGCATGTCCTATGCTTGCTCTTGATTTTGGTTCACTTAAAGAACTACAAGAAAGATATGGTGGTATACACGAAGTAGCAGGTTTTAAATATTTTGAGAAACTCAAACCATCTGTGGTATTTAAACCAAAGCTAAGATAATAGTTTAAAGTGTTATAGTTTTATATTAATTTTAAATTAAAAGTGATTCTATGAAAGAAGTTGATGGGGTAAATTATTACAATATTTCTGAAATATGTGAAATGTTTCATAATAGATTAAGTCAAGATGAGATAGAAGCTCATTTTCAAACCAATAAAATTCATGGTATAAAGATTGAAGATCAATGGTACGCTAAAAAAGAAGCACTTGATGAATTTGAAGAAGAAGTAATCTATAAAGAAATATATTTTTCTGAACTTCATCAGATTGATTTGAAAAAAATCCAATTAAAAGGACGAATTTTAGATATTGGCGGTGGTGGAGAGGGAATAATTGGTCAATTAGCAGGACCTCACGTAATATCAATAGATCCCTCTGAAAGAGAGCTTAAAGAAGCACCAAGCGATTGTTTAAAAATTATTATGAATGGAAAGGATTTGAAGTTTCTAGATGAATCTTTTAATACAATTACTTTATTTTTCACAATGATGTATATCCCAAGGCCGGATCATAAGAAGGTCTTTAAAGAAATATATCGGGTTTTAAAATCGAAAGGAGAGATTTTTCTTTGGGATCTCACAATTCCAGACAGACCAGAAACAGAGAAAGATACATATGCAATTAAATTAGAAGTAGACATCGGGGACAAAAAAATATCAGCTGGATATGGAACTAGGTGGGGCCAAAAAATCAACATGCAACGCTATCTAGATTTAGGAAAAAATCTTGGTTTGAAGGTTATAGAACAGAAAGTAAATGGAGAAACTTTTTTTATTAAATATCAAAAAGAGTAAAATTTTTTTTTATAATGAGAGGGATTTAAGGAATTCCTTATCTTTATTTATAAAATATACGTAAGCATTTTTTGACATTAGACTATGATATTTAGCAAATAAATCTTTAAGAAGATTAATGCGCATTTTTCGAGCTTCAATATTTTTGGGTTCTTTTTGAAGGAGTATATCAAGTACTTGAAGTGCTAATTGAGTTTGATGGGCATCAAATAATTCTTTTGTTCGATTCATGATTTTTTGTGGATCTCCAATTAGATTAAAAACCTCACTCAATACTTCTTTTTCAGGTCTTGGTAAAAGATGGGCAGGGTTATCATCAAAATATCCATGATACCATCTATACACATTAAATACAAAAAATTCAACTTGAGAGTATACTTGTATAAGATATGGATTATTTTCAAGATGTTTGGGCATTCTTACTTTGTGAATCATTTCTGTAATATGCATTCCTTGGTTTATAAAGTCTACAACCTGATCATGTAGAGATCGAATAACTTCAATATTTGCATTTAAAGCATCAATTACTTCTTGTTTTTTAAGCATAACCCCTCCTCCATTGCAGAAAATGTATTCTGGCTCTTTTGCACGTACTTTTTCCAGTGTTTTTGCCCAATCTAATGCGAAACGAGTTGGTTTCCAAGGATTGCCAATGTTTGGAAAACGTCTACCAATCATTAAATCGCCGATAAATGCAGCATTAATTTCAGGAATATATACCCATACAGCATCATCAGTTTCAGCTCGAGTTGTATGTAATTCAAAAGTTTTGTCTCCTAATTTAATGGTTAAATCTCCTAAAAAGGTCTTAGTTGGATAAACATATTTTATTGAATCTAAAGTTTCAGGTATGTTAAATTGTTCTGCATTGATATGAGCACGGTGTTGAGCTAACATTTTGTATTTATCAAACCTATCAGGAAGATATTTACTTGCAATAATCTCAGGATTATCATCAAGAAAAACTGATGCCCCTCCCACATGATCCATATGACCATGGGTATAAATGATATACTTTATTTTATCTCCAATTCTTTGCTTTACTTTTTTAGCAACATGTCTTCTATTTAAAGTGTCAATGAGTACAACTCCATCTGTTGTATTAATCCATCCACAACTTGAAATAATAACTCTGGCGGTATGAATGTCTGGTAATGGATTATTGAATTTTACATTTACACTACTAAGAACTTGAGTTGCTTTTAGCTCATTATTTCCTATCTTATCGTTATTTTTTACCATTCTAAATTCTCTCTTAGTTGAATTCTGATATTACCTAATTGTTCATCTTTTAAATATGAAATATAGCAACTGTAATAAAGTTGAGTCTAAGAAGAATCAAAAATAACAAATAGATTCAAATATTAATTTATCCAATTCTAATCAATGAAATTTATGAATATAATAGAAAAATAATACCAAAAAAGGGTTAAAAAATGTCTAATGAAAAAAAGTTCGAACATATAAGAATAGAAAAAAAAGAAGAAGGAAATTATGCCGTAATATCAATAAATCGACCTGAAAAGTTGAATGCTCTTCAAAATCAGACACTAAGGGAGATTGCTGAAGCATTAAGAACGGTGGAGGTTGATCAAAGTGTTCGATGTGTAGTACTACGTGGAACTAAGGAATATTTAAAGAAGCCTGCTTTCTCTGCTGGTGCTGACCTCTCAGATAGAGGTAGTGCAGATCTCGATCCAGACAATTTAAGACATCAAAGTCATGCAATGTACAGACGGCATGAATATTATAACATAATCGAGGAATTTCCAAAACCATTAATTGCTGCTATTGATGGATATGCGTTAGGTGGAGGTTTTGAATTAGTTTTGGTGTGTGATATATCTATCGCTTCTAAGCGTTCAACTTTTGGTTTTCCTGAAATCCAACGAGGTATTTTTCCTGCTAATGGAGGTACTCAAAGATTAATAAGAAATCTTGGTAAAATGAGGGTGAAAAGAATGATGTTTTTTGGTGAACATTATACTGCTGAACAAATGTTTAACTGGGGAGTTATTTCTTTCGTAGTAGATGATGATAAATTTGAAGATTTTATTCATGAAAGAGCATCATGGTTAGGAAATGCTGCCACAAATAGCTTATTTTTAATTAAGAAAAGCATTAATTATGGAACTCAAGTACCATTTAATATAGGTTTACAATTTGAACAAATGGGTTATGCGATTAACAGTCGTAGTAAAGATGTCGCTGAAGGAGTTAACGCTTTCTTAGAAAAGAGAAAACCAAAATTTCAAGGTAAATAAGTAGAAAAAACAAAATTATTTTATTTTTTTTTAAATATTCTCTTACTTTAAAGAATAGTAGTTTACTCTTGTTTAGGAAATCCTTTAATACCTTCTTCAAGTTGAACACCAAAAGTATTAAATGCCATAGCTAATGATTGATACTGACCAACAGTGAAGACTAGATCCATAAGTTGATGAGTATTATAACGTTCAGCTAAGATTTTCCATGTTGTATCAGATATGAAAGTGTCTTTATACAATTCATCTACTGAACGAATTAAAGTCGTATCAAAAGAATCCCATCCTTCAACATCTGGTCCTTCAATAATTCGATTAATTTCATCCTCAGTTAACCCTACAAATTTCCCAAACCTAACGTGTTGAGCCCATTCATATTCTGCATAACAGAGCCAAGCTATGCGAAGAATTAAAATCTCTCGATCAATATCTGGAAGTGTTGATCTTAACATGGTATGACAATTATCGACATAAAGACTAAAGCTTAAATCTTTGTATCTTAATAATGTAGCCCAAATATTTAAACGAATGAATAGCGTTTTAACTTTTTTGTATTTTCTATTACTTTTTGCATTAGATAATCCCATTCTGATTTATCTAGCAACTCCTTGACAAATTCACGGATTTTAGATTTTTCTAAAGGAGGAATACGTGGTACTGAAAGACGAGTAGGTTTTTTATGCTCAATTTTTCTAATTATTAGTTCTTCTTGATCGCCCATCAAGTTTCACATTTCAATTTTAAAATTTTCTATTTTATTTTTAAGTTAAATTTCGCAAGTGAAATTATAGAAAAGGATGATAATCACACTTTTAAATTTTTCTTCAAATTAGTTAACTCGGTAAATTTTAAAATAAATGAGGTTTTTACCAATAAAATAAACTCTTCAAGGCAAATAAAATAATAGATTTTTTTTGTTTTTTTTAATGAGCCTTACAGTGAATAAAATCAGTTAATTCATAATTAGATTATAATATTAAAAAAAAAGAAATTAGTTTTAAGATTTCATTAGTAATTATTAAGATTTCTTAAAAATTTCTACTTTCCTATATATGCCATGGCTTCGTTCAATGTACTAGCAGTCTTAACTTGATATCTAAAACCTTCGATATCGCGAAATTCTACTAAAAATTTAGATGCATAATCTAAAGCTGCTCCCAAATCTTCTCGTTTTACTTCATCAACAACAAAAACTTCAATTCCTTCTTTAGTTGTAGTTACAGCTGCGGGAACAATACGTTTAATACTAGAGATTATAGGTAGTTTTTGAAGTGTTTCTAAATATCTCTGAGCCACGGTATTTGCTAACGAATTGGGATACCAAGTAAATGATATAACATAAGGCAATTTAATACACCTCTTTTTTTTTTCCAAATGGATTTCTCAAGTGAAACTATAAGAAATTATATTAAATTGTTTTTAAGTTTTACTGCAATTATATCAACTCAATAAATTTTAAAATGAATAAAATTTTTTACAACAGAAAATGTTATAAAAAAAGAGTGAAAATAGAATGAATTTAAAAGAAGTCTGGTTAATTGATTATGCTCGAACTGCTTTTTCGCGTTCCAGACCACAACAGCCTGAAAGAGATGTTTTTGGTGGGATTCGTGGAGATGAGTTACTTGCGAATTTATTGATAAAGTTTTTTGATGGTAAATTAGCTGATAAAGGCATAACTAAAAAAGAAATTGAGGAAGCGTCAATAGGGATCGCTTCAGGGGTCCTCGAAAATTGGACTTATGGGGGAAAAATTCCTCTCTTTTTATCAGGATTTCCAAATGAAGTATCTTCGTTTATGATTGATAAACAATGTGCTTCAGCTGGCGTGGGAATGCATGCTTTGATAATGCATATTATGACAGGTAATAGTAAAAGGGTATTAGCAACAGGTTTTGAACATATGACAAGAGTTCGCAGAGTAGGTATTGATCCACAATGGGAACGATTTACGGACAAAAACAGCAAATATTATAATCCAGATATTGATATAATGAATTCGATTAATATGTTACAAACTGCCCAAAGATTATATGAAGAAGAAGTACCACGATTTACAAAAGAAGATTTAGATAAATTTGGAGTAAGAAGTCATAATTTAACAGTTAAAAATCAAGAAGATGGATGGTTTAAAGGTGAAATTATTCCGATTGAAGGTCATGTTGAGGGCAATGCTGATGAGCCAATGATAGTTGATAAAGATATGGCCGCAAGAAAATCCACTTTAGAAGGAGTTGCAGGATTGCGTAGATTAACTACACCATTTTATTTAGAAAAAAATGGTGGCAAAAAAGGGTATATTGAGAGAGAAGGAACTGAGGAAGGTGTAATTACGGCGGGAAATTCATCTCCTCTAAATGCAGGTGCTACTGCAGCAGTTCTCATGGAGGCAGAAGAGGCGAAAAAAAGGGGACTAGAACCAATGGCGCGAATTGTTTCAATTGGATGGGCAGCAGTAGATCCAAGAGTTATGGGACGAGGACCTGTTCCTGCAACTCGAAAAGCGTTAGAACATGCAGGATTACAAGCAGATGATATAGATTATTGGGAAATTAATGAAGCCTTTACAATTGTAACTCTTAACTGTATGGATAAATTCAATATTCCAGAAGAAAAGGTAAATGTTATGGGAGGCTCTACTGCAATCGGCCATCCTTTAGGATCAACAGTGATTCGTCTTACTGGGACATTAGCCCGCATATTAAAAGATAAAAAAACGAAATATGGTATAGCTAATGCATGTGTTGGAGGAGGACAAGGATTAGCAACAGTATTAGAGAATCTAGATGCCTAAAATTAACCTTATATTAGACTTTTTTTTTATCTATTTCATTTTACAAATTTATTTAGGAAAATCTAAGAAAAGGTAATGTTAATGGTCTATATAAATAAAGAAGGTAAATTTAATGAGAACACATGGTTAATTGATGGCTATTTATTTGGAGGAGAGGGAAATCTCTCTCTTTATGTAATTGAAAATAATGGCACTCGAATGATGATTGACGCTTCTGAAAAAGAAACAGTACCCAAAATTATTGAAAAATTAAAGGAATTTAATATTTATCCCATAGATAAGATATTCCTTACACATTCTCATTTTGACCATATAGATGGTGTCCATGAATTCCAAAAATTGATAAAGGAAACAGAAATTGAAGTTTTGGCATCAGAAAATGCAGTAGAGAATTTAAAAGATCCAAATAGGATGAATGACGTATTTGGAGCTGAAACAGAACCAATAGAAGGAGTTATACCATTAAAAGATAATCAAATTATAGATTTAAATGGTTTAGATTTAAAAGTTCTTAATTTTTTTGGTCATACCATGGATTCAATAGCACTATTTGATAAAAAAAACAAAAATATTTTTACTGGTGATGCAATTATTGATAAATCTAGTATTTATTATTTCCAACCAACTTTTGTACCCCCAGATTTCCATGAAGCAGAATTATTAAAGACGTTTCAACGACTTAGGAATATGAAAGAAGAATTGAATTCAATATCATTAGCTCATTATGGTGTTTGGAAAGATGATGATTTCAATCAAATAATAAACAATATGGAAAATTTACATTTTGCCACAAAAGAATCAATTATTAAGTGGTATAAAGAAAATCCTTCATATAATTACTTAGCTCTCAAATTTCATGAAAAATTCATACCTAAGTCGAAAATTATCAAGTTAGGATATATTGAAGTTTTAGAAAGACAAATGGAATGGCTTGTTGAAGGCTTAAAGAGGAGCGGATTTATTTAATATAATAATACAAAATAAAAAACAAATATTATTTGACAATTAACATTCAATATAAAAGAAAATAAATTATTTAATTAAAGGTGAAAAATATTGTCTGGATTAAATCTTGATGTTATAGGAAAAAAGTTTCCTGAAGTAGCTTTTAAATATAATTGGAAAGATGTGGTACTTTATGCTTTAGGTATTGGAGCTCAAGTTGACGAGTTACAATTTTTATATGAGGGATACTCGGGAGGATTAAAAGTCTTCCCTAGTTATGCTTGTATAATCGGTGGTGCAGGTCTCCAACTTCAGAGGCTAGGTAAAATTGCTTTTTCACACTTTGTTCATGGGGAACAATCCATTAGGCTTTATAGATCTTTTTCTTCATCAGATGAGATAATTTGCCAAGCAGAAGTTAAGAATATTTTTGATAAAGGAAAAGCTGCTGTCATTCATATGAAAGTTTCGGGACATAAAATAGGAGGAGAAGCTGTGTTTGATACTAAGTGGGTATTTTTTTATCTTAAAGGTGGAGGTTTTGGAGGGGATCCTGGCCCTAAAACTGAACCGTTGAATCCTCCTGAAGGTGTAGATCCGGATTTTAGTATCTCGTATAAAACTACCGAAAATCAAGCTGCTTTATATAGACTTAACGGTGATCTAAACCCTTTACATATAGATCCTGAATTTGCTAGCAGAAGTGGGCGATTTAAAGGCCCAATTCTCCATGGTTTATGTACATATGGTTTTGCAACCCGTGCAATAATTTATGGTGCTTGCAATGGAAATGTGGAGCGATTTAAGGAGTTCCAAGCACGCTTTACCAGTGAAGTATATCCCGGAGAAACTTTAATTACAGAGGGCTGGAAAGATGATGGACGCTATATAATTCAAGTAAAAACAGAAAGAGCGGTAGTTCTTGGAAATGCCTATGCTTTAGTCGAATAGGTAATAATTAAACAAATATTAAATGTTTTTATATAAAGAATAGTATTAATTCCCTATAACTATAAAATTTTATTAATCATAAATTGATTTGGAAATATCTTGTATTTTTTATGGGATTATTAAAACAACTAAAATAGGTGAAAAAGAATAGATTCTACTTGTATAGAATGCGATTCTGAAGATGTGATAGAAATAGGGGATTATTCCCATGGCATATTCTTATGTAGAAATTGTGGTATTCATTGGTATAAAGAAGAACCGCATTTTTGTGCTAAAAAGGATGAAGATTATATTTACAGAAGAAAGAGCAATATCGTTATAATTACTTGCAAAAAATGTGGAAAAGTATTCATTAAAGAGATTTGAAAATGAAAAACTGAACTTCCAAATAATATATAATTTATTGATGAACTAGAATTACAGAAAAGCAAGGATAAAAAATACTACTTGAGATTTATTTAAGAAAGATCAAGGAGGAAATCGTATGATTAAATATAGTTATCGAGGTATTACATATTTTTCGAACACGATATACCGTTTGAGTTATGTTATAAAAAAATGAATAAAGCCCTGAATGATGTCCAATCTAACTTGGAAAAAAGAGAACTTTTATAAAGATTAAAAAAATTTTAACTTATATTTTTTCGTTTAAAAGAATCAACGCCTAATTTTTTATATATATAGAATTAATAAAATTATTTTATTCTTTTTTTTGAGGTAAAATTCTTACTATTCTTAGACCTTCAATCATAGAAATTGCATTTTCAGGGCAATGATAAGCACAAACACCACAACCAACACAGAATTCTTCTATTCTTTCTGCTTTATTGTTATCATTTAATTCAATAGCTTTGTTATAGCATATATCTACACATGTACCACATCCTATACATAAATCTTCATTAATGCTAGACAAATAATTAGTCGCATTAACTACAGGATAAATCAAACAACTTCTTGCATTTAAGCAACAACAGCTACAGCAATTGCAGATAGCTACTTCTTCCTTGCCTACATCACCGTACAGATG
>Ga0209635_10002784_pt1 | contig 13515 bp, 17 predicted proteins | sample DeeMarSWOR230_32_FD_187463 | JGI IMG/M metagenome (GOLD analysis project Ga0209635, IMG submission 187463) | Marine sediment microbial communities from White Oak River estuary, North Carolina - WOR-2-30_32 (SPAdes) (version 2) | ecosystem: Environmental > Aquatic > Marine > Intertidal zone >...
AAAACTGGAGATATGAAAACTTTACCAGAAGATATAGGAAAACTTTTAATAGCAAGAAATGTTGCAGAAAATATTTTAGAGTGATTATATGGAAGTTCCAAAAACACAAAGAAAATATTGTCCTTTTTGTAAAAAACATACCCTTCATACCATAAGAAGGATTGGTGTAGGAAAAAAGAAAGGATTACTAAAACAAGGACAGAGAAGGTTTAAGAGAAAGATGAAAGGGTTTGGAAGCTTCCCTAGACCAAATCCAAAAGGAAGAGCAAAGCCAACAAGAAAATTAGATTTAAGGTATAAATGTAAAGAATGTGGAAAAGAACATACAATTGGAAAGGGGTTTAGAATTAAAAAATTTGAACTTAAGAAGAGATTATAATGGAGACAATTCCTGAAACAAAAAGTAAATTTTTGAAAGTTATTTGTAGTAAATGTAATAATGAACAAATAATTTTTAACAAGGCTAGTTCTAATGTTAAATGTTTGGTTTGTGGCTCAGAGTTAGCTGAGACGACTGGTGGAAAGGCAAAAATAAAATCAAAAGTTATTCAAGTTTTCGAATAGATTTAAATATTCTTGTTCTAAAAGGTGTTTATGCCAAAAAAAGGCGAATGGCCAAGAAAAGGCGAAATAGTACTAGGAACTGTGATCAGAGTTAATCCTTTTTCTGCCTTTGTTGCTTTAGATGAATATAATAACAAAGAGGGAATGATTCATATTTCTGAGATTGCTGGCAAATGGGTAAGAGATATAAGAAAGTTTGTTAGAGTTGGACAAAAAATTGTTGTATTGGTTATGAGAGTTGACAAAGAAAAAAATCATGTTACTTTAAGCCTAAAAAGAGTTAAAAAATATGACACTGACAAAAAGATGAAAGAATACAAAAGAGAATTAAAAGCTGAAAAAATGCTTAAAGTGTTAGCAGAAAAAGCGAACATCAGTTTGGATAAAGCATATAAAGAAATTGGATATCAACTTCAAGATATTTTTGGGGAAATGTTCAAAGCATTTCAAATGTCTCTAACAGAAAAAGATTACGAAATACTACTGAAAAAGGGGATACCTGAGAAATGGGCAAAACTAATAAAATCAGTGGCAGAAGAGCAAATGGAATTAAAAGAAACCACAATAAAAGGATTAATAGAATTAAAATGCTATAAGTCTGATGGCATCAATATTATTAAAAAAGTTTTAAAAGATGCAAAGAAAAAGTATGATATAGATGTAAAATACATTTCAGCCCCAAGGTATTCTTTGATTTTAAAAACAAAAGATGCAAAATTAGGAGAAAAAAAATTAAGAGAAGCTGGTGAAGAAATAATTAATAGCATAAAAAATTTCGATGGTGAGGGAGTACTAAAAGTTGATTAGATGTTTTTAAAGAAATGTCCTGAATGTAAAAAATTTACATTAAAAAATATTTGTCCTGTATGCAAAATAAAAACAATAAGTGCCCATCCTCCAAAATTCTCATTAGAAAAAGAAAAGAAGTACGGAAAATATAGGAGGCAAAGATTTAAATTAGAAGAAACCAAAAGTGTTTAACATGCTTGAGACAAAAATCATTATTGATAAAAAACCAAAACTAAGAGACCCTATTTGTCTTGTCGGCCTGCCAGGTATAGGAAATATAGGAAGGATTGCCATTGGCTATATGGTTCATGAGTTAAAGGCTAAAAAGTTTGCAGAGCTTTTCTCCCCATATTTCTTTCCTTTTGTAATGATACACAACAACATGATTCATACATTGAAGAATGAGTTTTATTACTATAAAGGGAAAGATAAGGATTTGATCTTGTTAATAGGAGACTGTCAGACATATGATCCAAAGGGGCATTATGAAGTTGTAGGTAAGATTCTAGAACTTTTGAAAGAATTAGGTTGTAAACAAATAATAACAGTTGGTGGGTTTGGAACAGGTCAAGTTTCTGAAAAACCAAAGGTTTATGGTTCTGTTACAGATTCTGATATGGTTAAGAAATATAAGAAATTTGGAATTGATTTTGATATAAGCGGTCAAATAGGAACTATTGTTGGTGCATCAGGATTGTTAATAGGTTTATCTAAATTATACGGAATAAAAGGTATGGTTTTACTTGGAGAAACAACTGGTTTTCCAATAATAACTGATCCAACAGCTGCTGAATCTGTTTTAGGGGTATTAAAAAAAATGTTAAAAATAAAAATTGATTTATCAAAGTTAGACGAAAAAGTAAAGGCAATGCATGATTTCATTAAAAAATTAGAAAGTATTCAAAAACAAGCAATAGAACAAATGGGAAAAGAAAAGAAATCAGAAGAACTAAAATATATTGGATAATTCAGTGATTTAATGAAATATACAAGATTTGAAAGAGCAAGGATTATTGGTGCGAGAGCTCTACAAATATCAAGAGGGGCTCCACCCATGATTAAAACAAGATTGAAGGACCCGATTAAAATTGCTGAACTTGAATTTGAAAAGGGTGTTATACCAATAGATGTTAAAAGAAATAATTTATATGACGCTTCTTAATTAGTATCATGATAAAAGATATTAAAATATCTCAAATTTATAATTCTTGTAAAAAGGAAACAATAAAGGTATTTTTGAAAACAGAAAAAGGAAATTATACTGCTTCTGCAGCATCTGGAACATCTGAAGGAAAATATGAAGCTAAAACATTAAATATAAAAACTGTCTTGAAAAGATTTCCGAAAATTAAAAATAAATTTATTAATAAAAATGAAAAAGATATTGATAAAATAATTGAATGTATAGGAATTGAAAAAATTGGTGCTCATTTATCTATAGCTTTATCAATTGTAGGTTTAAGAGCCTTGTCAAATAACAAAGTATATAAATTTTTAAATCCTAAAGCAAGATTTTTTCCCTTTCCATTAGGAAATGTTATTGGTGGTGGTGTTCACAAAGGTTATACGTCTGAGCAAGAATTCTTGGTTTTTTCTAAAAATTCAAAAACGATAATAGAAGCAATAAAAACAAATTTTTCCATATGGAAAGAAATTGGAAAAATATTAAAATCAAAAGGAAATGTAACTGGAAACAACTATGAAGGGGCATGGATATGTAAATTAGATGATATTGAAACCTTAGAACTTTTGAGTAAAATAGCAGAAGAAAATGAAGCTGAAATTGGTATAGATTTCGCAGCTTTTGAAATGTATAAAAAAGGGTTTTATTTTTATAAAAATCCAAAAAGAAAACTTTCTCCTGAAGAACAATTAGAATTTGTCTTTGATTTGATAAAAACATATAAAGTAGCTTATATTGAAGATCCTTTTCATGAAGATGATTTAAAACATTTTTCTGAATTAACAAAAAAAGTTAAATGTTTGATTGTTGGTGATGATTTATTTGCAACTCAAAATGATAGACTAAAAATGGGAATTAAAAAGAATGCAGGAAATGGAATTATTATTAAACCTGATCAAGCAGGAACTGTTTCAAGACTCTTGAAAACGGTAGAAATTGCCAAAAAATCAAAATTTACAACAATAGTTTCTCATAGATCTGGAGAAACTCTTGATAGTTTTATTTCTGATCTGGCTGTTGGTATAGTATCTCCTTTAATAAAGTGTGGAATCTATGGAAAAGAAAGAAGAGCAAAACATGATAGGCTTGTAGAGATATGGAAAAAAACAAAAAATCCTAAAATGTTAAAAACAAATTTTTAATTTTAATTATTTTTATACCATTCATATTTCATTCTTCTATAAACTCTAACCGTTTCTGGAATTTTTTTATACAACCTCTTATATGGAGTTTCATAAATTATTCTTTGTAAGACTTCAACAGGCATAATCTTAAGTGCTTTTTTAATTTGATTCACAATTTTATGATATAAACTAAAATACATTCTTCTTTTTTTCTTTTTTTCTTCAAGTCTTCCTTTTAATTTCTTTAACTTTTTACTTAATTCTTTTCTTTTTCTTTTATTTTTTGATTTTCTTATCTTTGACCTCATGTTTCTAATTCTTTTTACAGTTTCATTATAACTCAAATAATCTTCAATTATTTCTTTTATCTCAGAACCTAAACCAAGTCTTGCCCATTCATTAATTCTTCTTCTTATTTTTTTTTTATAATATTTGAAATTAGGTAAATATGCATTAAACTCAGATTTAATTCTATAAAACATCATTGATTTTTTTCCAAATGGTGGTTTTCTTTTTTTAACAAAATCTTCAAATGCATGGACTGATTCGTGCCTTATCAAATCTTTAGTTTCGATCGAATAATGTTCATCTATCCCGAAAGAAACTAAACCTCTCAGTGTTTGAATTTTAATATCCCTATCACCAATAGAAAAATAACAGCCGCTACCAGGTCCACATTGGAGTTTTCTTCTAAATGAAATTAGATCATTCTTATTAAAAATAAAATGGATGTTAAAGGTATTCCAAATTATTTTTATCGATTGAAACTTTCTTGGTGAGAATCCAAAAACTTTTTTGTAAAATATTTTTGGTCTTCTGCTGTATTTTTTTCTATATTTTAGAATTGTCTTTCTAGTTTTGTATATTTCCTGAATTAGCTTGACAAACCCTTTTCTTTCTTCTTTGTTTAGATATAGGTTTATCCCATATTCTGGCTTAACCAACATGGTCAGTAGCCTAGAGGCTGAAGGGTTCTTTTTCCTTGGCCTCTTGAACCACTTTCTGATCCTAGCCTCAGTTATGGCCCTTTTTACGAGTGAGTGAGTTCTATGACTATATTTCATAAATTTATTTTTAGTACAGAGGAGAATAAAAATTTTTTTATATCGTAATAAAGAGTTTGTAGACATCAAATCTTTATTATAAAAAGAGGGTGTCGAATGACACCCAAAATAAAAAACTAATGAATTAAATTTTCACTATTTCTTTTTTTTCTTTCTCTTTTTTGCCACTTACTTCACCCCCTATTTAAATTTGTAGAAATAGCTCTTTTCAAATTAAGATATAAAGAACTAAATCTAAAGAGCTATTTTTCATTTTCGACCTTTCACCAGCCATCATACGCTGACTATCGTCAGTTGAAATCCAAGTTGGATCGTATGATATATGGCTTTGGTGGGTCTTTTTAGTATTCTTCTTCTTCAACATCTTCTTCTTCCCAATCTTCTTCTTCTCTCCATTCTCTCTCCATTTTTTACACCTCATGAATTTTAATTCATTTAATTTGTAAAAGTATAGACTAAATATTTAAAGTTATCACTAATTTTTCTCTTATAAGAGATGATAAGACTTTTAAATTAGAAGTTTTAATAAATATTATGACATATTTGGAAGTTATAGCTTCCAAAATGAAAGTATTAAAAGCTAAAATTGGTGATTTGAATGCCAGAAATTGCGAAAGCACCCTTCAAAAGAATGGTAAGAAAAATTGATTCGAAAATGAAAATATCTGACAGTGCAAAAAAAGAAATGAGAAGGATAACCGAAAGATTTGCAATGGATGTTTTAAGGGGTGCAGTTCAAATAGCAAAAGTTTCAAAAAGAAAAACTGTTATGAGAGGAGACATACTCGTTTCTAAAAGACAGTTAGTTAAGACTATTTAAAAAATGATTTTTAATTTAATTAAAATTAGTAAACATTTTTATTTAAATCAATTGAAATATAATTATGGCTAAAAAAAGAAGTGAATTAATAATTTTACAAGAACAACAAGTTTTACTCTCAAAACAGAGAACTATACTTTCTTTTATGAGAACTGGTTTAGCATTTACTACAGCTGGAATTGTAGTTGCTGGTTTTTTCCAGACATTTGAACCAGCTCAAATAGTAGGCTATATTCTTGTAGGAATCGGATTTATAGAAGTTTTTGAATCTATAAGAAGATTAATAGAAAAACAAAAAGAAATGGATAAACTTAAAGATCATTTAAAATCTACTTAATTTTCTTCCATCTAGGACCTTCTGGTGCGTCTTCTATCAAATATCCTTTTTCATTTATTTGTTTTCTTATCTTATCAGCGGTTTCAAAATCTCCTCTCTTTCTATAGCCTTCTCTTTTTATGATTAAATCAAAAATTTCTTTTGGTAATTTTTCTTTTTTAATTTCAATGACACCTAAAACTTTATCAAATTCCATCATTTGATTATAAACCTCTTTTAAATTTACTTCTGATAAATTGTTTTGGTCTATTGTTTTATTGGTTTCATGAACTAATTCAAAGATTGATGTTAAGGCTTGAGGAGTATTAAAATCATCATCCATAAAATTTTCAAATTTATTTCTTGATTCAACAACTTTTTTACTTAATTCTTGATTATACTTTCCGCTAACATTTATTTTTCTAATTCTATCAACAAAATTATTCAAATTCAATACTGTTCGCTCTGCATCTTTTAAACTCTCTTCAGTAAAGTTCAAACTGCTTCTATAATGGGCTGAAAGTAAAAGATATCTTATTGCTTTAGGATCATAATCTTTTTTCAAAAGGTCTCTTAATGTAATAAAATTACCTAAACGTTTTGACATTTTTTCTCCATTAACCATTAGATATTCCGTATGAAGCCAATACTTAACAAACTTCTTTCCAGTGTAAGCTTCCGACTGAGCAATCTCATTTTCATGATGAGGAAATATCAAATCAACTCCTCCAGTATGAATATCAAAAGTTTCTCCAAGATATTTTATTGATAGAGTAGAACATTCTATATGCCAACCAGGTCTCACATTTCCCCATTCGCTCTTGTAAAAAATATTTCTTTTAAGTTCTTCTGTTGTTGATTTCTTTAACAAAGCAAAGTCTCCTGGGTTTTCTTTTTCATATTCATCAACATCAACCCTTGCCCCAGGTTTTATACCTTTCAAATCTACTTTAGAGAGCTTGCCATAATCTTTGAACTTAGAAATATCATAATAAACGCTCCCGAGTTTTTCATAGGCATAGCCCCTTTCGACTAAAGCTTTTACCATCTTTGCCATATCTTCGAAATGCTCTGATGCTTGGGGGTATAAAAAAGCTCTTTTTATGTTTAAAGTATCTAAGTCTTCAAAAAATATCTTTGTATATCTCTCTGTGAATTCTTTTAATGATATTCCTTCTTTTCCGGAATCTCTTATTGTTTTATCATCGATATCTGTGATATTCACAACTTGCTTTACAACAAATCCTTTAAATTCAAGATACCTTCTAAACAAATCTGCTGTTAAAAAGCTTCTGTAGTTTCCTATATGAGGAACACCATAAACAGTAGGACCACATGTATACATTCTTACTTCATTTTTCTTAATTGGTTTAAAGATTTCTTTTCTTCTTGTTAATGTATTTAAAACTCTTAGTACCATTTAATCACCGAACAAACTTGTTGTTAAGTATTTCTCTCCTCCATCAGGTAATATTACAACTATATTTTTTCCTTTACCTAATTCTTTTGCTTTTTGTAGAGCAACAAACATAGCAGCACCTGAACTCATACCAACTAATAAACCTTCTTTCAATGCTAACTGTCTTGAAGTTTCATATGCATCTTCATCCTTTATAAAAACTTTTTCATCCATACCTTTTCTATTATAAATTCCAGGTCTATAAGATTCTTTCATGCTTTTCAAACCTTGAATCTTATGTCTTATGTAAGGTTCTACACCAACTATTTTAATGTTTGGACTAAATTCTTTCAATTTCTTTCCAGCTCCCATAATTGTTCCTGTAGTTCCCATTGAAATAACTACCATATCAACCTTTCCATTAGTATCTTCAATAATTTCTTTTCCTGTTGTTTCATAGTGAGCAAGAACATTGTATTGATTATTAAATTGATCTAGCATGAAATATCTCTCAGGGTTTTCTTTAGCTATTCTATAAGCTTTTTCAATTGCTCCATCTGTTCCTTTTTCTTTAGGAGTTAACAATATTTCAGTTCCAAATGCTTTCAAAATTATTTTTCTTTCTATGCTAACATTTTCAGGCATTATAAATAAGACTTTATAACCCTTTACAGCAGCTACCATTGCTATACCGATACCTGTGTTACCTGATGTCGGCTCTAAAATTATTTTGTCTTTTGTTAACTTTCCTTCTTTTTCTGCGCATTCAATCATGTATTTTGCTATTCTATCCTTGACAGAACCTCCTGGATTAAACTTTTCTAATTTAGCTAAAACAATTGCATCATTTTCTCCTGTTAAATTGTTTATTCTTACCAACGGTGTTTTACCAATTGTTTCAATTATGTTATTGTATATCATTTAATCACCATGAAGCTGGCGCCGAGAGTCGAACTCGGTTCTTCCGCTCTGCAGGCGGATGCATAGCCGTTCTGCCACACCAGCATATAAATTTTTTCTATTATCTCTTTATTTAAATAGAACATTTTCATTATTAAATCATTTAAAATAGAATTAAGACTAGAAAAAGTTTTTTCAATTATTTTCCAAACAAACTAATTCCCCGGCCATACTGACCCAATTTATAATAATAATCTTAACTTTAAAAAGTTTTTTATAGCGGAAAGTCCTAAGTTAAATTATGGTTGATAAATACAAATTATATATTAATGGAGAATGGATAGATTCTGATTCTGGTGAAACATTTACAAGAGTTAATCCAGCTGATCCTGATGAAGTTTTAGGAGAATTTCAAAGGGGAAATGAAAAAGATGTTGACAAGGCAATAGATGCAGCTGAAAATGTTTTTGAAAAATGGTCTGAAACTCCTCCCCCCCAAAGAGGACAAATCCTATTCAAAATAGCCAAACTTCTAGAAAAACAAAAAGAAGATTTAGCAAAATTAATGACAAGAGAAATGGGAAAGGTCTTAATGGAAGCAAGAGGAGATGTTCAAGAAGCAATTGATATGACATATTATATGGCAGGTGAAGGAAGAAGATTATTCGGACATACAACAACCTCAGAACTAAAAGAAAAGTTTTCAATGACAGTTAGAAGACCTTTAGGTATTTGCGGTTTAATAACTCCATGGAACTTTCCAATTGCTATACCTGCTTGGAAAATCATGCCTGCATTAATTTGTGGTAATACTATTGTTTTCAAACCTTCTTCAGACACTCCTTTATGCGCCATAAAACTTGTAGAAATTCTTGAAAAAGCAGGGGTTCCAAAGGGTGTTGTTAATCTTGTAACAGGTCCTGGAGGAACTGTTGGTATGTCAATAGTAAAAAATGAAAAAGTAAGAGGAGTTTCTTTTACAGGGCATAGAGACACAGGAGCTACAATATTGAAAGAAGCTGGAATTAAAAAAGTTTCTTTAGAGCTTGGAGGAAAGAACCCAATAATAATTATGGATGATGCTGATTTGAAATTAGCTTTGGATGGGGTGATATGGGCAGGTTATGGAACCACAGGACAGAGATGTACAGCTGCTTCAAGAGTTATTGTTCATAGTAAAATAAAAGAAAAGTTTGAGAAAATGGTTGTTAAAAGAATTGGAAAATTAAAATTAGGAGATGGTTTGAAAAAGAGAACTGATGTTGGGCCTTTAGTTAATAAGACTGCCCAGGATAAGTCTAAAGAATATTGTGAAATAGGACTAAAAGAAGGGGCAAAATTATTAATTGGAGGAAAGGTCCCTGATATGAAAGGATGGTTCTTTGAACCTACTCTTTTCACTAATTGTTCTGTTAATATGAGGGTTGCTCGAGAAGAGATATTTGGTCCTGTTGTTTGTATTTTAGAAGCTAAGGATTTGGAAGATGCAATTAGAATTGCTAACTCGGTTGAATATGGATTGAGCACTTCTATTTATACAAACAATATTAGAAATGCTTTCAAAGCTATTGAAAAGCTTGAAGCTGGTTTAACATATGTTAATGCTTCTACAATCGGGAGTGAGGTTCATTTACCTTTTGGAGGAGTTAAGCATACGGGAAATACAAGAGAGGGTGGAATAGTAGGAATAGATGAGTTTTCTGAGTTGAAAACAGTTTATGTTGACTATTCTGTAAAATTACAAAGAGCACAGATCGATATTGAGTGAATTTAATGAAAGAGAATTATTTCTGTAAAAAGATTTGTCCTTTAAGAAATAGTAGATTTTGTTTAGGTTTAATTAAAAAGAAAAAATAAATACTGATTTTTCTATAGTTTGTTTATGAAAAGTAAATTTTTACCACCGACTTATTTTTTTATTCTATTGTTTTTGTCTCTAGGCTTACATTCTATCTTTCCTATTGAAAGGGTAATATTTTCTCCTTATACTTATTCAGGATTTATACTTATCGTGTTTGGCGCGGTTCTAAATATTTGGGCTGATTTCTTGTTAAAGAAAAAGAAAACTACAGTAAAACCATATGAAAACCCTACAGAATTGATAACTTCAGGCCCTTTTCACATTAGTAGAAATCCTCAATATTTAGGATTTGCTGCAATATTATTAGGTATATCAATTAATCTCGGAACTTTAATTACATTTATATCTCCAATTGGCTTTGTGATTTTGATGGAACTGATGTTTATTCCTTTTGAAGAAAAAAACCTTGAAAAAGTTTTTGGTAAAAAGTATCTCAATTATAAAAAGAAAGTTAGATGTTGGATATAGTTCGACTAAACTATTGTAGATAATAAAACAAAACATAAGTTATAACATCAGTAATCTAAACATTATTCCACCAACAAAAATTGCAAAAACTATCTCAAATACAGTGATGAAAATAGCTTTTTTCCAACCAATTTCTTTGATTAACGCAGCAATAGTTGCTATGCAAGGTATGTATAACATTGTCACTAAAGAAAATACTATCATTTGGACTGGACTTAGAACAGCAGAAAAATTAGTTGTCCCTCCATGAGCTGCCAGTATAATCAACGTTAGTTCTTTCCTAGGAATTCCTGCAATTAAAGCAATACCAGTAAAGACAGGCAAACCTAACCAACCAACAGTTATTGGTTTCATTATGTTTTCTATTGATACTGACAGGTTAGTAACATCCAAAACTTTAATTAAAAAACTACATACTATTATTAACGGAAATGCTATATAGATGAAATCTTTTATCCTAAACCATGCCTGCTTAATTACAGTTTTCAAATGTGGTATTCTGTAGTCATGCATTTCCATTATAAGTTCTGTAGGTTCTCCCGGAAGCACTTTGAAGGCGATTCTACCGAGAATAAATACTATCATAAGATTTATAATATAAAGTGAAAGTGCCCAAACTAACCCTACATACTTTCCTACTAAGCCTAATATGACTGTTGTAACTGCAGCACATGGTATTAGAGTAGTAACAAAAATTGCTATTAACTTCTCTCTTTGCGTTTCCATAATTCTGCATCCCAAACATGCTGGAACATTGCATCCGTAACCAAGCATTAAAGGTATGAACGCCTTTCCGTGTAATCCAATCTTGTGCATGAATTTATCCATTAGAAAGGCTATCCTGGAAATATATCCTGAATCTTCAAGAAGACCTAGGATAATATAGAATGGAAGTATGTATGGCAAAACAATAGTGATACCTGCGATTAAACCTTCTATTACTCCCCAAGCTAAACTACTTACTATCTCTGTACCGAAATATTGCTCAAAAATAGTTTGTAAACTCATGAAAGATTCTATCAAAATATCTGAAAAGAAATTACCAAATGTAAATATGATATAAAATAATGAAAGCACAGAGAATATCATTATAAGATAACCCCATAGGCCATGAGTTGTTATTTCATGAAGTTTATCTGAGTATTTAGCTTTACAAGAACCTATAGATATGTAATCTTTGGCTATCTCGTTTGCAATTTTATACCGCTCTGATGCTATAATAGTGAATCTGTCGTGACCATGAATACGTTCAATATTCTTTGCGTATTTTTCTGTGATTTTAATTATATGTGGGTCAATTTCTTTTATCAATTTTCTTATTTCTTTATCCCCTTCTATAAGTTTTATTGCTAGAAATCTTTTTGGATATCCTAACTCAATTTTATTTAAACTCTTAGTGAGTTTTTGAACTTCTTTTTCAACCTCTTTTCCATATTCTATTTTAGGTTTTTTATAACCTTTTTCAACCAAAGTTATTGCTTCATGTACTAATTCGTGTATTCCTTCACCTTGAGTCGCGATCACAGGAACTATCGGAACTCCTAAAAATTTTTGTAATTTTTTTATATCAATACAAATGCCTTTCTTTTTCGCCAAATCCATCTGATTCAAAGCTATTATAATTGGTCTTCCAAGCTCAATTAATTGAAGAGTAAAATACATGTTTCTTTCAAGATTAGTAGCGTCAATGACATTTATCACAACATCAGGTTTTTCTTCTACTATATACTTTCTAGATATTAACTCTTCTATAGAAAAAGTTGATAACGAATAAATTCCTGGTAAATCAATAACATCTATAGTATAACCTTTATGGTGGAGTGTTCCTTCAGCCTTTTCAATTGTTTTTCCGGGCCAGTTTCCGATATGTTGGTGCAAACCAGTTAAATAGTTGAATATAACCGATTTTCCTACGTTCGCATTACCTGCTAGAGCAAGGGTTATCTTCTTCATTCTTTTACCTTTACAAGAATTTTTGCTGCAATACCTCTACCTATAGCTAGTTTCGAACCTCTGACAGAAACCTCTATAGGACCGAAAAATGCTGATTTTATAACAGTTATTTCAGTATCTGGTGTTAAACCCATGTCTGTAAGTCTTTGGGTAACACCTGCTCCACCTCTTATAGAAACAATAATTGCTTTTTCTCCTTCTTTTAAATTAACAAGGAATATAGGATTATTCATAATTTAATTAAGAATCCTGAATATAAAGTTGTTAGTCTCCGCAGATTTCTCTATTTCTATGTCTTCCATATCCTTGACCACGTTGAGCATCAGTTCTATATGCTGTTTGCGCACCATATTTTCTTGCAACATACTCTGGACTACCTGATCCAAAAGGTTCTGTTACTATTTTTTCACGTCCATCTGAAAATATTAATTTAAATGTTCTTAAATCATCTCTTGGCATGTTTTCACCTAATAGTAAATTAAAATCAAAGTATTTAAATACTAAGATTTGAAATTTTTTCCCAATCTCTTCTTAAGATTTCTTTCATTCCAGCATTGTAAAGAGCAGCAGCTGGATGATACATTGGAATAATTTCAGCCTGTAACAAAAGATTTCTAACCCGAAATCTATCTCCATGAATTTTCCCCATATTTTGAACTTTAATACCAAATTTATTAAATATAAAGGAAGTTGCTACATTTCCTAAAGTTAAAATAATTTTAGGCTTTATGAATTGTATTTGCCTTTCTAAATAAGAAGTACAAGTCTTTATCTCTTCTTCACTTGCAGTATTATTCGGAAGATAACACTTTATAATATTTGTAATAAAAACTTCTTCTCTTTTTAGTTTAGCTAATTCAAGCAATTCGTCTAAAAACTTTCCTGCAGCTCCTACAAATGGTTTTCCTTGTAAATTTTCATTATAACCAGGTCCTAATCCTATAAGAAGAACTTTAGCATTAGGATTTCCCTCACCAGCAACTGGAAATTTTCTTGTTTTATATAAAGAACATTTTCTACAATTTTTTATCTCATTCTCAATCTCTTTTAATTTTAGATTATTATCCATGTTCT
>Ga0209635_10002785_pt1 | contig 13515 bp, 13 predicted proteins | sample DeeMarSWOR230_32_FD_187463 | JGI IMG/M metagenome (GOLD analysis project Ga0209635, IMG submission 187463) | Marine sediment microbial communities from White Oak River estuary, North Carolina - WOR-2-30_32 (SPAdes) (version 2) | ecosystem: Environmental > Aquatic > Marine > Intertidal zone >...
AAGCACGTAAAGGAAATTCTTTGTATATATTAGATGAACCAACAGTTGGTTTATCATTCTATGATGCTGTGAAGTTAATGGAATTACTCGAACAACTTGTTAAAGAGGGAAATAGTGTCATTATAATAGAGCATGATCCTCAAATCCTTGCTTATACTGACTATATCATTGAATTAGGACCTGAGGGGGGACCAAAAGGCGGAAAGGTTATTGCGAAAGGTAACCCAGAAGAAATAAGAAAATCTAAAGAATCTATTACAGCTGATTATCTAAAATAAGTTAAGTATTTTATCCTTATTTACAGATTTATTCAAAAAATGCGCTTTAAACCCAATTTAGGCACTTTAAACTTTTCTTCGAAAAGTGCGCCTTAAGCTTTTTAAAAGCTTAATTGAGATAATAATTTAAAAAGCCTCTAATATATAATAGATTAACATAAATTGTTCTTAATTTGGGAATATTGTATGAAATTTAATAGAATTATATTAATTATTTTAATTTTTTCTTGTCTATTTACTAATATCCAAATTACCAACATTGTTAGTACCCATTCCTCCAATCCTGACCATCAATCCTGTACAATATTTACAGCTACGGTAGGTGATAAGGTCTTTTTTGGAAATAGTGAAGATTACGATATGGAAGGAGTATATATATGGCTTATACCTAGTCAGGAAATTGACCCGGGAACCCCTGAAGGAAAGCAACTTATGCATGGAATGATATTTTTTGGATTTTATAATAATTATTTTATAGGTGATGGAGTACCTCAGGGCGGGATGAATGATCAAGGCATGTGTTATGATGCAAATGGATTACCAGTCGCTCCCCTGAATGACCACCCCGAGCGAAATGATACATACCCAGAAATACACGTTGGGTTTCAATGGTTATGGGAATTAAGTAATGTTGAGGATGCTATTGAATTTTTTGAAACTCATTATTTTGGTACGGCAGTTGCAGCACAGATCCACTATGCTGATGCTAAAGGGGATGCTGTAGTTGTGAGTGCAGGGACTGATGGAGAATTCGCATATACACGTATAAATGATTCAAATTATCTAGTTTCAACTAATTTTAACTTAGCAAATCCATCAAATGGATGGTATCCATGCGAGCGTTATGATGCCGCATGTTCTATACTTGACGATGTTAATTCTGAAGAAGAACTCACTATTGACATTTGTCGGGAGGTTTTAAATGCTGTAGCTATGTATCAAACATGGTATAGCAATATTTTTGATCCTGTTAGTCATGATGTTTATATTTATTATCATCACGATTTTAGTAAAGTTGTTAAACTGAATTTGGATGACGAATTAGCTAAAATTGTACCTGGAGCTCCTGGAGTTCAATATTTCGGATTTACACATGGTAGAATCTATCCCAGTGGGAATGAAAGTGGAATTATTGGTAAGATGATTCCAATTGCTGATTTATTTAAAACCGAGCCAATTTATAGAATAATTATGGATGAAGAGACCATTTTAATAATCTCTTTGGTAGCAATTGGAATTGTTGGTGCAAGTTCATTAATAATCTGGGTATTTATTGATGAAAAAAAGAAAGCGCGCAATAAAAGAAAGCGAAGCTAAAAGTATATCTATTCTTAACTTTTTTTTAATTTTCTTTTATTAAAATTAAATTATGTAGGGATAAAATTTGCAAAATCTAAATAAGAAAGATTTTGAACCTGAAAGCCTTATTAATAAAGCAATAGAAGATCCTAAAATATTAGCTGAATTGATAAATAATCTTATAGCTAAAGCTGAAACTATTCGATATAATAGCCATAAAGTCTTATTAATTATAAGCCAGAATAAACCAGAAGTTCTTTATCCACATTGGGATTTTTTTGTTGATTTGCTAAAAAGTCAAAACAATTTCCATAAAGTTATTGGAATTCAAATTCTCGCCAACCTTACCAAAATTGATACTAAAAACAAGTTTGAAGATATTTTTGATATTTATTGTAATTTACTTGATGCTAAAAGCGTAATGACAGCTGGGCATCTAGCAGCGAATCTTGGCACTATTGCTAAAGTAAAACCGAACCTGAGAGATAAGCTAACTAAAGTATTATTAAGCATAGATGAGACACATCACGAAATTGGCCGTAAAGACTTAATAAAAGCATATATTATTGAATCTTTCAATGAATTCTTTAATGAAATAGAAAATAAGGAAGAAGTCATTAAATTTATAAAAGCTCAACTGCAATGTAAAAGCCCTAAAACTAGAAAATCAGCTGAAAAATTTCTTAAAAATATAATCTAGTTTCTGAATATATATTCATTTGTCGCAATGATGCGACAATATTGTGACAATATTTAAATAGTTAAATTTTTTTTATCATATTATAATTATATGCTGTAATTCATCAATAGTTATTAAAATAGTTCCTGGATTTAACTATAATTCAATTTATATTTACAATCCATTATTTTAAGTTTCTATTGTGAAAAATTAGCATATAAATTTGATGGAAAAATTTGTGGAGGAATAAATTATGGAAGAATTAAAATTTAATAGGGCCATTATTTTAGATAATGGAACAGGGATTTCTAAAAACGGTTTTGGTGGAGAAGATCAACCGCGATCGGTTTTCCCTACCATGATTGGAACCCCAAAATATGGAACTGTGATGCCAGATGTAAAACATTTTTCTAGAGATTATTATATTGGAGAAGAAGCAATGGAACTTAGAGGCCTTTTAAGTCTTAAATTTCCGATCGAACATGGCATTGTAGAAGATTGGCCTGCCATGGAAAAATTATGGCATTATACATATTATACTGACTTAAGAATTGATCCTTCAGAACATCCGATACTGCTAACAGAAGCACCATTGAATCCGCGACAAAATAGAGAGAAAATGGCAGAAATCATGTTTGAGACATTTAATGTACCTGCATTATACATTGCGATGCAAGCAGTGTTATCTTTATATGCTTCAGGAAGAACAACAGGAACAGTTATAGATATTGGCGATGGAGTGTCTCATATTGTTCCGATTTATGAAGGATTTGCATTGAGTCATGCTATACAAAGAATAGATCTAGCAGGAAGAGACGTAACAAGATATTTACAAAGGTTGCTAAGACAAAAAGGTTACTCATTTACCTCAACTGCTGAAACTGAAATTGTAAGAGATATTAAAGAAAAGTTATGTTATGTAGCAATAGATCCAGAAAAAGAATTACTACTCTCTAAGAAAGTTGCTGGAATGGAAAAATTATATATGCTCCCGGATGGGGAAACAATTAGCTTAGGAATAGAGAGATTTTTAGCTCCTGAATGTTTTTTCAATCCATCAGCGATAGGGAAAGAGTTAGACCCAATTGATGATCTTATTGTAAGCGCTATATCTGAATGTGATGTTGACCTTCGAAGAGATCTTTACAGCAATATCGTATTATCTGGTGGTTCTACTATGTTTCCAGGTATTAAGGAAAGGTTAACAAAAGAAATAAAGGAAATGATTTCTGAATCCGTAGAAGTAAGAATTGTTAGTCCACCAGAACGTATGTATTCAGTGTGGATTGGAGGTTCAATTTTAGGCTCTTTAAAGACATTTCATCGGATGTGGATTACACGACGTGAATATAAAGAATTTGGCCCTACAATAATACACAGGTGTTTTTAATGATATTGTTTAATCTTTTAAATTTTTATTTTATTTTAAAAAAGGAGGTTAAGTAGAATTGGAAAAAATTATCAAGAGGTTAGATAAATTTCTTACACCCGAATCTAGAATAATCTCAACGACCATTATTGAAGGGAAGAATGAAATTTGTTATTCTTCTGATAATTGGGATATTACTAACGATTTAGAACAAATTAATTTATTATGGGATTCAAAAGAACTAGGAGAGCTTTTTATTGATAATATTAAATATAAAATTATACAAGTTTCGTCTGAAAGACTTGTTGCTATGAATTTAGAGAAAAGGGGTAGTATCATCGGATTTAAGGATCATGAGAGGAGAATTATTTGCAGAATAGAACCTGGAGATACAATATTCTTAGGTTTAATGGATGCCTCAAGAACTTTAGGAGAGCTACGTAAAAAGGACCCCTATTTAGATCCGCAAGCAATTTTAGGAAAATTTAAAGAGATTAAATGGGCTACTCCAAAAGTTTTACTCAATGACACTCAAAACTTACAAAGATTAGGTTTATTGAAGGTTGGTTTAACACTTGAGGAGGCAAAAGTGTATTTGACTTTACTTCAAATTGGTGAAAAGGGAGAAAAGGTCGGAAATCTTAATAAAACACTGAAGATTAAGAGAACGACAATATATCGAATCATTGAACGCTTAATTAATAAAAGATGGGTTGATAAAGTCATGGAACGCCCAACAGGGACGACGATTTATGTTGCTAGACCCCTTAATGAGGTTATTGATAATATTATTAAAGAAAGGGAAGAGGAGTTAAAGATTCTTAAATCTTTTAGATATATAATGGGGAAGAGCTCTGAAAATGGCTGGATTGATGTTTCTAAAGATTATAACACTTTAGGGATAATTGGAGTGGATAAAGATTGTGGACTTATTATATTTGAATATGATAAAGCTGTGAAAGAAGATGTTGTCATTCAAGCAGCTTTACAACTATCATATGAAAAACTAAAAGGGCAATTACAGCCTGATTCTGAAAAAGAAGAATTTACAAATACGGATTTGAAAGATATCAAAATCACTCAAATTACAATTGATAATTATTTTGGGGCAAATATGTATTTAAAATTTAAGGAGGGTTCTAAAACAGCAAATAACATCGGAACCGATTGGATTGTAGCGGCGAAGCACCTTGCAGTACCTATAGAAGATAAAATTTATGTAATTTGGGGTTCAGAAGAAAAATTTCCAATATTATTGAGTATCATTTTGAAACTAAAGTGATTCAAAAAGAAAAGATTTTAAAGAATTTTTTTTAAAAATGAGGAATTTCGGGATGTTTCTGTGCCTCCTCATAAATAGGGCCTTTAGCAATGAAACCAAGTGCTAAACCACTGCCTCTTCCAACTAATAAGTTGTCATTAATTTTAACTTTAAAGGCAATCAAAGTTTTTTGCGGCACTTTTATAATTCCTCTCTTGTAGATTTTAATCCAACAGAAATTTTTTTCTTTTATTTTAATTATTTTTCCTTCTTCCAATTGGTGATTTATTAATTCAGGGAAACCTTCTAACATTTTTCCAATTGGACTATTTCTTAATAGACGACTTGAACTTAATCCAAAACCACCTGAACGTTTACTTCCAGACATTAATAGACCTTTTTCGACTTCATTAAATTTATATTCAAGATAAGCTTCTTCTGGAATTATTATGTACCCATTTTCCCCTACTTTTGACCATCCAAATATGTATTTCCCACCTTTTACAAGTTGAGGCATATGATCCTCCTCTTTTATTTTTCTCTTATGATACTATTATAAAAATCTAAAATAATCCTTTCACGTTCATTTGCAATTTTTTTTGAGACATCTAAATACATTTGGTTTCTCAATTTCATTATTTTATTCTCCAAATGCTCAATCACTTGATCGACTCCCCCCCTACTTTTAACAGTAAATCCTATTGTACGATATAAGCCAATAGCTCCTAAAGCATCTAATTTGTCAGCATCAGACAAAATTTTCGCTTCCAGAGTTTTTGGCTTTAACTCGTTTGAAAAAGAATGAGCCCTTATACAATGAGCAATATTCTCAACATCCTCTTTAGGGAGATCAAAATCCACGGTAGCTAAAAAGTTAACTGCTAATTCTGCAGAAATTTCAGCATGTTTTCTTTTAAATGCGCCTACTTCTTCTTTTTTTCTTCCAACATCATGAAGTAATGCTGCTATTTTCAGTATTTTAATATTTGCATCTAATTTTTTTCCTATTTTAAGACACAAATTATATACTCGTTCAATATGAGGAAATCCATGAATATCATCAGATTCGGAATTTTCTCTCGCAAATTTACGAATTGTTTCTAACATACTTTATTTTACCATTAAAAATCAAATTTATAAAATAACAAATTTCTATAAAGAGAAAAAGAATAAAATAGAGTTGATATAAAATATTAGTTTTTTGAGAGGATTAAACTTCTTCTCCTCTTCTTTTTGCTTCTATATCTTTCAATTCTTTCCTTTGAACTTTACCAACTAAGGTTTCTGGAAGTTCTTTTCTAAATTCGATGAATTTTGGAATTTTGTATGGAGCAACATTTTGTCTGCAGAATTCTTTAATTTCACTTTTCATTTCTTCACTTTCTTGATATCCATCTTTTAATACAACATAAGCTTTTACTTTTTCACTACCGCGGAGATCTGGATCAGGAATTCCTATTATAGCAACATTTTCTACTGCTTCATATTCAAACAAAACATCCTCAAGTTCTCGAGGGTAAACTTTAAAACCACTTACATTAATCATATCTTTCTTTCGATCAACAATGTAAAAATAACCATCCTCATCCATTTTTCCTATATCTCCAGTTAGCACCCACTCATCTTTCAATTGATTGGCTGTTTCCTCTGGCTTATTCCAATAACCTTTCATTACTTGTGGTCCTTTTATCATTATTTCTCCTGCTTCTCCAAGAGGAAGTATTTTTGTATAATCCTCAATATCGACAATTTTTACTTCAGTATCAGGTATTGGCATTCCCACAGAGCCGATCTTTCTTTCTCCACCTATAGGATTACTGTTTGTTACTGGCGAAGTTTCTGTCATTCCGTATCCTTCTATTACTTTTCCACCAGTTCTTTCTTCAAATTCCTTAAGAACTTCAGGGGGCATTGGTGCCGCACCTGTATTGCAGATTCTTATAGATCTAAGATCTTTAGCATAATCTTCTAAATCATCTCTTTCTAGTAAACGCATAAATATTGTTGGAACACCTGGAAACATCGTAGGTTGCGTTGATTTAATTATTTCAAATAAAGATTTTTGATCACGAGGATCAGGATTTAAAGCTATTGTTGAGGCATTATAAATATGTATATTCATACAAACTGTTTGTCCATAGATATGAAAAAGTGGTAAATTTGTTAGGATAGTTTCTTTACCCCTGTGTGATTCTTGACCTATCCAGGAAAGTGTTGCAAGAGCATTTGAAACTAGATTATAATGAGTTAACATAGCGCCTTTAGGCACTCCAGTTGTACCTCCTGTATATTGAAGACTAGCGACATCTTCTTTCGCGTTAGTTACAAATTTAGGAAGATCTGGTTTTGTCTTGTCAATTAAGTTTAAGAATTGCTTCGTTCCTGATATTTCAGCAGGATTTTGTGGAGCCATTGGAGAATAATCTAAAACATTTGTAATTATAACATGTCTTAGACGTGTTCTATCCCTAACCTTATTAATTTTATCTACTTGATTATCCCAAGCAATAATTATTTCTGCTCCAGAATCGTTTAATTGGTAAGCTAATTCATGTTCCGTATGGAGTGTGCTACAGCAAGTAACTACACCCCCAGCTTTTAATATTCCATAGTAACTCATTATGAATTGCGGGAAATTAGGGATCATTATTGCTACAACCTCACCTTTCTTGACTCCTAAGTTAACAAGAGCAGTTGCTAATCTATCGGCTATGTCTTTTAATTTTTTATAAGAGATTTTACTTTTCATAAACCATATTGCTGTACGACCACCAAAATCTTTTGTGGCATTATCTAAAAATTCATAGAGATTTATTTCAGGATAATCTATGTGAGGAGGAACTCCCTCATCGTAATTTTTTAGCCAAGGTTTTGATGCATATGGATTTTCTTCACTCATTTTTCATAAATACCTCATATATTTAGTAATTCATATAAATTCAAATGATTCGATATTAAATAAAAATCTTTTGAAAATTAATTATATTACTCTTCTGTTAAGCCGTCCAAAGTAAGTATAGCGGATTCACATACATAATCGCATTCGTCATGAATTAGATTTTCTAAACTTGAAATGACTTCTGGTGTATTTAAACCAATTTTTCCTAACGCTTCAGTAGATCTCCATCTAACATCTGGGTGCTTATCATTTAAAGCATTTATCAATGATGGAACTGCGAATTTGGCATATATACCCATATTACCTAAAGAAAGTGCAGCCTCTCGACGTATAATATCCGATTTATCACTTAAGGCATATTCAAGAGCTTTTATGGCATCTTCTGAACCTATTCCAATTCTTCCTAACGCCCTTGCAGCTTCTACTCCAATAAACTTTTTTCCACTTTTCAATTTTTCAATCATAAATGGGATAGCTTCTTTAGCATCTTTACCAATTCCACCAATAGCAGAAATAAGCAATATTTTACGTTTATAGTTAGCCTTAAAATGATTTATTATAACCCTAAATGTAAAAATTAGGGAAAGAAATAAAGCTAAAATTAAGATGAAAATTTGTTCGAAAAGAAGCCAATATGGTACAGCTAAAAAGCTAATTATCCAATAAAGTATCCAAATCACTGGAAATTTTAGATTATCATCATATGATTTAATTAATACCGGAATTGAATCTTTTCCAATATTACGGAGAGCATCAGCAGCTTTTCCTCGGACAGTTTCTTCCGTATCGTTTAATAAAAAATGTAAATTGTCAAGAATTTTAGGATCTGATTTTTTAATTTCTCCTAAAGCTTCGATTGCTTCTTTTCTTACAATTGGGTTATTATGATTTAAACTATCCAATAGACTTGGTATTGATTCCTCGCCAAATTCTGCCAATGCTTTAATAACTCTATATCTTACTCTCCAATCTTTATCTTCAAGTGCAGAGATTAAACTTGGAATAGCTTTTGTATATCCTTTACCAATTTGACTTACCGCTTGCGCAGAAGCAGTTCTAACAGTCCAACTTATATCTTTAAGGTTCTTCACCAAATGGGGAATTGCAGTATACGCTTCAGGCCCTATTTTTCCAAGAGCGCTAGCAACTTCTGTTCTTACTTCTTCGTTTTTATCATCTAAAGCTTCAATTAGACTAGTTAACGATTCTGTTGTAGGATTTCTTACTTTACCTAAAGCAATTGCTGCTTCTTTACGTATTGACTCTTCTTTATTACTTAATAATTTGGATAGTTCTGATACGGCTTCCTTTGCGTTAACTCCAATCCTTCCTAAAGATCGGGCAACTTCACGACAGATACTCCAGTCCTCATCTCCACAACATTTTATCAAACTATTAACTCCCTCTTCACCACATTTTTCACCTAATTCACCTAGTACATATATTGAATTAAAACGGATTGATCTAATATCACTATTTAAGTAATCTATCACTTCTTTGATAACAGTTGGATCCTTTTCTATACGAGCTAAAATTAAATCAATCCTAGCATCCCTCAATAATTTTTCTAATGAAGCAGACAAATTTTTTACCTCTTTATATTCCTAAATAAACTTTTTTAATTCGAGGTTCCTTTTCTAATTGTTCTTTAGTCCCTCTCATTTCAATTTTACCTTCTTCTAGAACATGGATAATTTCTCCTACTTGCATAGCTAATACAGCATCTTGTTCGACTAAAAGTGCTGTTGTTCCTTCTTTCTTGATTTTTCCAATGGCTTCGAATATGCTTGTCTTAATTTTAGGAGCTAAACCTAAAGATGGTTCATCCATTAGTAAAAGTTTCGGATTAGACATGAGAGAACGAGCGATTGCTAGCATTTGTTGTTCACCACCGCTTAAAGTTCCTGCTCGTTGCTTTCTCCTTTCTTTTAGGCGTGGAAATATTTCGAAAACGAATTCTAACAATTCTTTGAAATTTTTATCCTTTAATGAATAGGCTCCCAGTTCAAGATTTTCTAAAACCGTCATATCATAAAACAACCTACGACGTTCTGGACAATGGGCGATTCCCATTCTCGCAATTATATGAGGTTTTTCTTCATCAATTCTTACTCCTTTGAAGATGATTTTACCTCTATCAGGCTCTTCTAACCCGGAAATCACTCTAAGAAGAGTTGATTTACCCGCGCCATTGGGGCCTATTACAACATCAAGAGCTTCTTCTTCCACGCTTAAATTTACTTCTTCAAGCGATTTGGCTTTTCCATAATAATGATAAACTTTTTTTATTTCAAGCAAATACCTCACCTTTACCTAGATATGCTTCTAATACAATTTTATTTTTTGCTACTTCTTGGGGGGTTCCATCCATAATAAATTTACCTTGGTGCATTGCTATTACCCTTGGTACAAGATGCATTAATTCTCGTAATACATGTCCCGTCATAAAAACTGTTACTCCATCATCATGTAATTTTATAATTAAATCTGTTATGACATCTTGTTCTTCGTGAGAAAGACCGCTAAATGGTTCATCAAGAAGTAATAGTTGGGGATTTGTCCCAAGAGCTTTACCAATTTGTAGTTTCCTTAAATCACCATGAGGTAAAATAATTGGAGGGATTCTAGCTTTATCCACCAATCCTACTGATGCCAATATAGTACTGGCATATTCATCTACTCCATGACCCTTTGCCACTTTTTTACCTCGTGATGAAAGACAAGAAACTGAAATATTATCTAATAAAGTTAAAAGTTTAAAAGATCTTACTAATTGGAAAGTACGTGCAACCCCTAGATTGACTATCTTATAGGGTGCCATGCCAGTAATGTCCTTTCCATCAAATCTAATAGTCCCTGAATTCGGTCTTTGGAACCCAGATATCAAATTAAAAACAGTTGTTTTTCCAGCTCCATTTGGTCCAATGAGGCCTATAAATTCACCACGTTTAATTTCAAAACTAAAGTCATTAACAGCTGTTAAACCCCCATACTTCTTCGTTAGATTTTTAACTTCTAAAATAACTCCCATTTTCAATTTCACTCTCACATATCTTATTTACTTTCCTAATACCAAGTCCCATATATCTTTAAGTCTCTCTAATACTGGTTTTAAAATCCCATGTTCAGCAAATCTTATTACTAAAATTAAAATTATCGCAAAAATAAATACTGAGACATCAGGCCATTCACTAAAAAGTTCAGCGGCAAACCAAAAGAAATATGACCCTAATGCTGAACCCGAAATTGTTGCTATTCCTCCTAAAGATGCCATAACTATTGCATAAAATGAATAAAGGGGTTGAAATACTCCAGGATTTACTCCTCGATTATGCATAGCAAATAAACCACCAGCAATACCTGCAAAAAATGCACTTATCATAAATGCGATTAATTTATACTTTGTTAAATTGATTCCTGAAGCTTCTGCTCCTATATCATCATCCCGGATGGATTTAAAGACCGTTCCCATTTTTGATTTACCAATCCATATTAAGATTAAAAAAGAAGTTATCATAAAAATTAAATGTATATAGTATGTCTCAACAGCATTCCTTGATATTTGTGGTATTTTTGAAATTCCTTCAGACCCCCCCAACCAAGGTTCAAACTTAACATTCAAGAATGTATAGAACATTATTAGACCGAGTACCATTGTAGCTAAGCCTAAATAAGGTCCTTTAAGCCTAAGGGCAGGAATTCCAATTAATAGCCCAAATGCTACTCCTACTAAAGACCCTATTAGGAGTGATGCCCACCAAGGCAAATAAAGATAACGAATGAAATATGATGTGATATAGCCAGATATGCCAAAAAAAATTGCTTGCCCAAAACTTACTTGTCCTGTAAAACCAGCCAAAAAATCCCAACTTGCGGCAAATATTGAAAAGATCATAGCAGTGATAAAGATCCCTAAATAATATCTATTTTGAGTGAGTAAAGGTATAAGGCAAAGACCAATTAAACAAATAATTGTTAACCTTCCTCTAAAGGTTTTAGACCAATTAAGAAGGTATGACTTGGATCCTGATAATTTTTTTTTTACACGACCCTTACCTTTTGACAAACTTTTTGCTGACATTTTTTAAAATTTCTCCTTATCTAATGATTTAATATACCTCTTTTTTTCCAAAAATTCCTCTAGGTCTAATTAAAAGTACTAATATAATTACTACTATTGGTACTAAAGCAGAAAAAGCAGGATCGATGAAGTAATTCACAAAACTACGCGTATATCCAAGGATGAAAGCACCAACTACACTCCCTTTTAAACTTCCTAATCCACCAAAAATTACTATAGCAAATGAATTTGATAAAACATCCCATCCCATATGGGGTGCTATAGAAGAAGCAGGTACATATAAAACAGCAGCTATACCTGCTAGAGCTGCTGAAATCATAACAGTATACATAAGAGTTCTATCTGCATTGATGCCCATTAACATTGCAGCTTCTCTATCTTGAGAAATTGCCCTAATAGATTTTCCTATTTTTGACTTACTTATAAATAATCCTGTTATAGCTATAACAATAAATGAACCAATTAATATAACGAAAAATTGTGATGGAAATGGTACCCCCAATATTGTAATTGCACCTCCTACAAAACTCGGAACTGTATGTGGTATAGCATCTCCAAAAACCTTTATAAATTGTTCAACAAAGAATCCCAATGAAAATGTGATAATAAGAATTGCCACGTGATTTTCCTGTAATGGTTTTATTAGCAAAAGATAAGAAAGTCCTCCAACAATTATAATTATTATTAATGCCAGTATTACTGCCCATACTATTCCTATTGTAGTATATGTCCAAAATATAATATATCCCGTTAATAAATAAAATAATCCATGCGATAAATTTAAGATTCCCCCAACTCCATATACTAAAGAGAATCCCAAAGCAAGTAAACCATAAACAGAAGCTTCAATTGTTCCGAAAATTATTACTTCAGCAATAGGTACCATTCTTTATCCTCAATTTATTCGTTAAATTATTTATAAATTTAATTTCACTTTAAAAGTTTATAAAGCTTTTCTTTAAATTTCTAATTTTATTTAATAAATAAATTTATCCTTCTAATAAATAAAGAAAAAAAATAATTATATTTGATTTGAGTTTATTACAAGATTGTTTTCTTTTTAGTCATTAATACCCCAAGGAGGGAGCGATATAGGTCCTGTTACTATACTATCTGGATAAAGTAAATTTCCAGATGTAATAACATGTTTTGAACCATCTGCTTGCCATTGGCAGTATAAAGTAGTACCAAATGGCCAACCCACTTCTAAATCGTGAGATGGATTCCAAGCGATGTGACTCGCTGTAACACTTTTTCCAATCATTGGACTAGATCTCGTAAAGCTTTCGAGCCAAGTTATTAGCCTTTGAGCCTTAAAACTTCCAGTTGCGTTAATACCATCAGCTATTAAATTTACAGAGTCATAGGCTCCTACGGCTGTGTATAGTGGTTCATGATCAAATGTAGCCACAAAGTCATCCCAGAAGGCTATTGTTAAGTCTGATTTATTTGTTCTATGAACTGACTGCATTATAGTTTCATACTTACAATCTCCGCTGGTATCGGTCCAGAATGTATCTAACTGTGATTGGACATCGATGCCTACTATAAGACATTGGGGTTGGAGAGCTGCATATTGAGACATCATGTAAAGTCCACCTTGAGCTGAGATTACAGGAATTGTTATTTGCGCGTCTCATCCCTCGATT